>JADMIO010796533.1_pt1 | contig 43796 bp, 37 predicted proteins | sample 8958161 | NCBI WGS metagenome assembly JADMIO01 (sample SAMN16585339, study PRJNA669376) | soil metagenome | isolation source: Crop rotation soil | place: USA: Cullars Rotation, Alabama | collected 2011
GTGCTCGCGACGCTCGGCGGTGTGGTGCTCGCCGGCGCGCGCCGCGACGCGTCGCGAGCGGCGATCGCCCCGCCGGCGACGCCGTCACCCGCGAGCGCGGAGCTGTCCGGCGAGCCGAGCTCTTCCGAGCCGGAGCTGCCGGCGCCCTCGCCACAGCTCGACCGGCCACCGACCTCCAGCGGGCGCGCGCCGGCGCGTCCGCCCCGCGTGCGTCGCGCCGCGCCGGGGCAGGGGTGTGACCCGCCATTCTTCGTCGATGCGCGTGGCACGAAGATCTACAAGGTCGAGTGCCTGTGAAGCGCCGCCATCGCCCGGTGACGATTGCGTGCGCAGTGCATGTAATTGCCTTCGGGGTCATGCTGCGAGACGCGCACGCGCAAGACAAGGCGACGTGCGCCCACGCGTCGGAAGAGGCCCAGGACGCGCGGCGCGACGGCAAGCTCCTCGATGCGAAGAAGAAGCTCCTCCTGTGCGCGGCGGCGTCCTGCCCCGCCGTCGTACGCACCGATTGCGTGCAGTGGCTCGGCGAGATCGAGCCGAGTATCCCGTCGATCGTCGCGATGGCGCGCGACGCCGCGGGCCGCGACCTCGAAGGCGTCATGCTGTCGATCGACGACCAGCGGGTTCCCTTGCCGCTCGACGGTCGCGCCGTCGAGCTCGATCCGGGATGGCGCGTCGTGCGGTTCGAGCGATCGGGGTTCGTTCCGGCGCGCGAGCGCGTGCTCGTGCGGCAGGGGGAGAAGAACCGCACGATCGTGGTCGCGCTCACGCCGGTGGACCACGCGCCTGCGCCCGCGCCTCCCGAACGCGCCGGCCCCGAAGCAGGCGGCCAGCCGAGCCGACCTCTCTGGCCGTTCGTGCTCGCGGGCGCGGGCGTTGCCATGGCGGGCGCCGGGGTCATCCTCGCCGTCTCCGGCCATGGTGATGCCGCCCAGCTGCAGCGCGAATGCGCACCGGCGTGCGGAGAGAGCGCCGCGAGCGCTGCGCTGACGAAGTGGATCGTGGGCTGGGCCCTCATCGGGGTCGGCGCGACCGCGGGAGGAATCGGGACCTGGTTTGCCTTCCAGCCGACCGGCGTGCAGGTCCAGGGCTCGTTCTAGCTGCAGCGATAGGGCTCCTCTCGAGGGCGAGGTAGTATCGAGGAGAATGACCCGTTCGCCCCCCGCGGCCACGATCGCGCTCGGCTTCCTCCTTCTCTTCGCGTGCTCGAGCAGCGACTCCGCATCGCCTGTCGACGAGGCCACGCCCGACGCGCGCAGCCCTTCCTCGCCCGAGATCCCCGACGGTGGCTCCACGGATCTCGACGCCGCGAGCGATGCGTCCACGGGGCCCGTCGATCCGTGCGCGGCCAAGACGCCCGTCTGCCCGACCACCACCACCACCGCCGGCAGCGGCGTCGTCGCGATCGATCGCTGCGCGTTCCCGATCAAGGAGGCCGCGACCTGGACGACGCTTCCTCCGCTCGTGACCGCGCTCGAGAAGATCGCGCCTCCCGCGACCACGGCCGCGATCCTCGCCGATCTCAATCGCACCGCGACGCCCGTCGCCGCTGCGGCGGTGCCCGGGGGACCGGCAGGCGTCGGTCTCGCCGTACGCTGGGAGGCGGAGGACGAGGACAGCGACACGTGGATCCCGCAGGGGCTGACCGGCTCCGCCGACGCGGCGACGACGGGCCTCGTCGACGGACGACGCGTCGTGCTCGTGAGCTGGTACTACACGCCGCCGGCCGGCTCGACGTACGAGAAGGGAGTGCGCGTCGCGTTCATCGACGTGACGAACCCGCAGACGCCGACCTATCGCTTCGCGCTGCTCGTCGAGCCGAAGGGAACGGCAGCGGCGCCGACCTTCGCGCCGGTGGTCGTGCACGCCGGCGGGCTGGCGTGGGTCGGGAGCCTCCTCTACGTCGTGCAGACCGGCCAGGGCTTTCGTGTGTTCGACATGGCGCGCGCGATGCGTGTCGCGACCGATGTCGACGAGATCGGCTGCACTGCCGGCGTGTGCCGCGCGGGTCTCTACAAGTACGTCATCCCGCAGGTCGGCGGATACACGCAGGCGTCCGCGTGCGCGCCGCTCTTCTCGTACGTGTCACTCGATCGATCGACGACGCCGCCCTCGCTTCTGTCCGGCGAGTACTGCGGCGGCGACGCGTGCGCCGGCAAGCCGCTCGCGGGCCGCGCGTATCGGTGGCCGCTCGACGGCGCCGGCGGACGGATGCGCGCGGGCACGTCGTGGCCTTCGGAGGCGATGCTCCTCGGACAGACGCAGGTGCAAGGCGGAGCCTCGCGGAACGGCGTCTATTACATGTCCTCGAGCGCACCCGCCGGCGGAGGAGGAGCGCTCTATCGCGTGAAGGGCGCCAAGAGCGCGACGTCACCGTGGCTCGACGCGCCCGAGGATCTCATGATCGACGAGCAGAACGGCCTCCTGTGGAGCCTCTCCGAGTCTGCAGGCTCGCGCGTCGTCGCGGGCATGAAGCTCACGAGCTACCCGTCTCCCTGACGGGGCGTCTCTCGCTACTTCAGCGCCCAGTGCCCCTTCGCGTCGTACCGCACGACGCGCTCCCCGCCGCACGGGAGCTCCACCGCTTGCTTCGGAGCCCCCGCCACCATCTGCAGCGAATGACGCCCGCACGGCACCGAGACGTCGAGCGGAGTCTTCCCGATCACCTTGCCGTCGACGAAGACGTCGCGGCCTGGCGGCGCGCCTTCGCTCCGAAGGTGTGTGCTGTCCTCGAGGTCATCGGCGGGCGGCTCCGCCGACGCCACGGGCGCGACCACCGCAGGCGCCGCGACCACCGACAGGGCGGGGGCGGGCGTTGCCGTCACCGCCGTCGTCACCTCCAGCGCCGCTGCCGCGCCGCGCGGGCTCGGACTCGACGGCGACGCGAGGAGCACCGCGCCTCCGAGCAACACGAGCAGCGGCGCGCCGATCAGCGCCGCGAGCACGAGCGGCCTGCGCGACGCTCGCGAGCTCGACTCGTCGCGGCTCGTCGCCTGCAGGAGGCGCGGCATCTCCGTGAAGTTGGAGAGCGGGTCGGTCATCAGCGCGCGGCCTTGCGGGCGTGACACCGGCGGCGGCACCGAAGGTACGCCGCCGCTGCGCAGATAGCCGATCACCGAGTCGTCGCCCTGGCGCGGCGGCTCGTCGCCGACCGTCACCGAGAGGGGAGTGTCGTGGGCCGAGAGTGTCGGCGCGCTTCCGATATCGGCGAGGCTGCCGGAGCGATTCCGCGAAGGAAGCGCGATGGGCTCGGGCGCTGCAGCTCGCCACGCTGCCTGGAGCGCTGCGATCTCGGGATAGGCCGCGGCGAGCGTTCCCTTGATCAGCCCGACCGCCGGTGCCGACGCGGTATCCGCGACGTCCGCGATGAGCGCCGACAGCACGCGGAGGACGTGCCGCACGTCGGTGCTGATTCCGGCGGGCGTGGCCTCCACGAGCGCGTGCAGATCGAGGAGCGCGACGTCACCGTTCGCGTACACGATCAGGTCCTCTTCATCGAGGCCCGAGGTCACGTAGCCCATCGTGTGGATCGATCCGACGGCGCGCACGAGCGCATCCCCGGCCGTCATCGTTCGCGCGAGCGTGAGCCGCGTTCCCTTGCGGCATCGCGCACGAAGCGCGGCGAGCGACTCGCCGTCGGGAGGATCGAGCACGAGGTAGGGCACGCCTTCGGGGGTCGTGCCGTCGTCGCGCACGATCAGCGGCGAGCCGATGGTGTTCGCGACCCGCCCTTCGATCGCGAGCAGCGGAGCGTGCGCTGCGGCGACCGGGATCTTCAACCACGCCGACGAGCCGTTGCGATGCGTCGCGACATGGATGGTCGCGGTCGCGGAACGTCGGATCAGCGCATCGAGCCGGTAGCGCCCGTCGAGGAGCACGTTCGCGCTCATGAGCGCGTCGGCGATCGACCGCGGATGCTCACGCATGGGAGAACGTGCTCACCACCCCTTGACCGTACCGAGGCTCGCGGCACCGTTCCAGTGCTTCCACGAAGCCCGCCGCGAACGCCGGGCTGCCTACACCCGTCCGCGTCAGGACCGTCGCGCCGACCGGCGGCGCGGACCCGCGGACTCGACGGCAATCTCCTCGTCTTCCTCTTCGTGCGCCGGCTCCTCGCCCGGGTGGACGCGCACCTGCGCTGGATCGGCGCCGATCCGGACGCGCGCCTCCGGGGCGCCGTCCTCCTCGCGATGTCCGCCCAGCCACGCGGAGCCCCGGCGGAGCCGGAGCTCGCTCCTGATCGCGGCGCGCCGCGTCGCGCCGGCCGCCCTTCGAAGCGCACCGCCGAAGACGAGCGACAGGAGGACGAGCAGCAGTGGCACGACGAGCCCGACGCTCACCCAGACGGCGATGCGCGCGACGAAGATCGCGAGCTGCCCGGCGATGCGCGGCACGAAGGGCGCCCGCCGCGCATGCGCCGCCTCGCGACGTCGTCGCTTCTCCTCTCGTCGCTCGCGCTTGAGGTCTTTCTTGTTCTTGCTCGTCGCTCGCGGCTTCTTCTCTTCACGTCGCGGCGCCGGCGGCGACTCGCGCAGGAGCGCGAGCGCCTCGTCGATCGAGCCCACGCGTCGGTCCGGGTCCGGGTTCAGCATCGCCGAGAGCGCGCGCACGAGCTCCGGAGGCGCGCTGCGCGGCAGCGCCTTCGCGACGTCGATGCCGAGGCCGACGTGTGGAAGATCCTCGGGCTCGGCGCCGGTGAGCATCACGAGCGCGGTCGCGCCGAGGCCGTAGAGGTCGGACTTCGCCGACGCGCGGCCCTGGAACTGCTCGGGCGCCATGTATCCGAACGTCCCCACCACCGTGCTGCCGCCCTCGGGCTTCAGCCGATCGCGCACCGCGCCGAAGTCGACGAGCGCGTACGAGCCGTCGTTGCGGCGGATGATGTTGCCCGGCTTGATGTCGCGATGAACGACCTGGGGCGCTCGACCGTGGAGGTAGCGGAGCGCGCCGGCGATGTCGTGCAGCATGCGCGTGACCTCGGCGACGCTGGACACGCGCTGCCGCGCACGAAGCGCGGCGAGGCTCTCGCCCTCCACCATCTCCATGACGAGGTAGAGCGCGCCGTCCTCCTCGAAGTGCTCGATGTAGCGAGGGAGGTTCGGATGCGTCAGCGACGCGAGCGTTCGCGCTTCCCGTTCGGCGAGCTCGACGTCCTTCCACGCCTTCGCCTTGCCGACGTGAAAGCACTTGATGGCGACGAGCCCGGCGGGATTGGGCGTCTCGCCGCGGCGCGCACGCGTGACGTAGCGGTCCCATTCTTCCGCGAGGCGACCCGGCGCGGGCCGCTCGCGCACGATCCCGTGGTCGCGTGCCTCGTAGGTCTCGGCCTGCGAGCCCGCGCCGATCGTGCGGTGCAACGTGTAGCGCCCGTCCCGGAGCGTCCTGAGCGTGGGCGGGGGCGGATCCGGCACGCCCTCCTCTATAGTCTACGAACCGCTCGGCTTCACGTCGTGGCGCTGCATCAGTCGATAAAGGCTCATGCGGTCGATCCGCGCCTTGCGTGCGGCCTTCGTGACGTTGCCGCCAGCCCACGCGAGGAGCGACTCGAGGTACCGGCGCTCGTAGTCCGAGATGAGGTCCTCCTTGCCGTCGCGGAAGCTGCGCTCGAGATCGATCGTCGCGCTGTCGACGGGCGCGGCGCTCGGGACCAGGCTCAGGTGGCTGTCGCGCAGCACGATCGTGCGCTCGACGAAGTTCCGCACCTCGCGGACGTTGCCCGGCCAGTCGTGCCGCCGCATCTCCGCAAAGAGCTCCGGCGTGAACAGGTGAGAGCTCGTCCGCGCGCCGAGGCCCTCGAGGATCGCCGGGACGAGCAGCTCGAGATCTTCGAGGCGCTCGCGGAGCGGCGGCACGCGCACCGTCACGACCGAGAGGCGAAAGTAGAGGTCCTCGCGGAACCGGCCGTGGTTCACCTCGCGCTCGAGGCAGCGATTCGTCGCCGCGACGACCCGTACGTCGACCTTGCGCGACTTCGTCTCGCCGACGCGACGGATCTCGTGGGACTCGAGCGCGCGCAGCAGCTTCGGCTGCATCTCGAGCGGCAGCTCGCCGATCTCGTCGAGGAAGATCGTTCCGCCGGCCGCCGACTCGAACGCGCCGATGCGGTCGCGATCGGCGCCCGTGAACGCGCCGCGCACGTGTCCGAACAGCTCGCTCTCGAGCACGCTCGGCGCGATCGCGCTGCAGTCGACGATCACGAACGGCTGCTTCCGCCGCGGACCGCGCTTGACGATCTCCATCGCCACGAGCTCCTTGCCCGTGCCGCTCGCGCCCTCGATGAGCACGTTCGAGTCACTCGCGCAGACGCGCTCGAGCGTGGCGAAGAGCCGGCGCATCGGGAGCGACACGCCGTAGAGATCGCCGAAGCTCGCCTGATCGAGGAGCTCGATGCGCGCGGCGGAGGGCTCCTCGCTGACGACGATGATCGAGTCGCCGATCTCGAGTCGACACTCGGCGAGCGGCAGGTCGCAGTCGCGGATCGTCACTCCGGAGATGCGCGTTCCGTTCAGCGAGTCCTGATCGATGAGCCGCCACGAGCGCGGACCGCGCTCGATCCGGCAGTGGAACCGCGAGACCATCGGGTCCTTGATCACGACGTCGTTCGCGTCGTTGGAGCCGATGCGAAGCGTGTCGCCGTCGACCGTCAGCGTCCGCGAGACCGCGACGTTCGCCTCTCGTTCGACGCGCAGCGAGAGGCGCGGCGCCTCCATCGAGCGGGAGAACTTCGGCGTCGTCTCCAGGCCTCTGCGTTCGTCGGACATTGCGGAAGTCATGCTGGAGTGTAACGCCCGGCAAGCCCGCGACAACCGTGACGTCTCCGTCATGTCGCGCGCACGCAGCACCGTCGCGTCGACGCTACACTTGCACGAAACCTCGCTAATCCAGGGAGATCAGCGTCGTGGGGTCGTTCTCGCTCGGTGCACAGCGCAGCTTGATGGGCTCGCTGACCCCCGCGAGAATCGGTGCGTCGACGCGCCAGAGGGGCACATTTCCGACCCGCACGCAGAACGCGTCGGGCGGTTCGATCTCCACCCGCCGCCGCGAATGGGGGATGAGCGTGGTGCTCGCCTTGACGACCAGCACGCGAACGATGCGACTGAACGGGCCCTCGAAGTGGTCGTCGTCGATGGCGCTCACGCGGATGTAGTACCGCCCGGGTCCCGGCGGCTGCGCCTCCAGGCGACGGATCGTGCCCGGCACCCGCGTGTCGACCGCGACGTCGCGGAAGATGCCGTCGCGCGCGATCTGGACGCGCCATTCGGCGATCTTCTGATCGGGCTTCGCAGGCACCTCGTACTCGCCGGCGATCTGCGCGGTGCCGCTGTCGAGCAAGACGAGCGGCGGCGCAGTCGACCACAGCGGCGCCGGCGGCAACGGCCGAGGCACGGTCGGGGCGCGTCCGAGCTCGGCCTTCGACCCGAAGCCGCGCGCCACTTCACGCGTGGTCCCGCGCGCGTCGATCGTCGAGCTGCCGCCGTACACGGAGAGACGCGTCGTCTTCACCGGGTCGGCGCTCACCTGCGCCTCGCCGTCGAAGACCTTGACGTTCGCGGCCTCGGTGCCGACGGCGGCGGACGCGTCCTTGCGCGCGCCGGGCATGAACGCGCGAAGGTTGCCGGTGACGAGCGTCGTCTGTGCGGGCGGTGTCCCGTTGACCTTGGCTGCCGCCGAGCGTGCGTCGCCGAGGATGATCACGAGCGTGCGCTCGCCGAGCTTCACCTGCGTCTCGTCGCGGAAGGTCACGTCCGCGGCCGAGGACGCCTGCGTGCTCACGCGATTGCCACGGAAGAGCGGATCGTTCGGCTTGCCCGGCTTCGTCTCCGGCGTGAGCACCTCGACCTGGTTGCGGACCGTGGTGAGCTGCGCGTCGGGACCGGTCGACGGCGGCGGCTTCGTCGGGATGACCAGGATCATGCCCTCGCGGAGCACGTGTGGCGGCGGCGTCTTCGTGATCTCGGGGTTCGCGCCGTGCAGGAGATCGACGAAGCGCGTGTCGCCGTAATACCGCTGCGCGATCGAGGAGCACGAGTCGCCGCTCTTCACGACGTGACGAACCGGCTCCTCCGCCCGTGCGTCACCCGCGATCGCGAGCACGAGCAACACGACGAGAGCGCTGGGCTTCATGCGCGCGCTCGTCGGCGGAGCAGGCGCTCGAGCTTGGGGACGAGATCCGCGTCCGGCGCCTCGCGGAGCAGCATGTCGCTCGCGCCCGCCCGGATCGACTCGGTCGTCTCGTCGGGGCCCGCGACGTCGACCACGACGATCACCAGCTTCGGCGCGTGCTCTCGAAGCCGGCGGACGCGCGCCATGCCGTCGCGGGCCGACACGACGACCGCGCTCTGCCCCGAGACGTCCGGCAGCGCGTCGCTCGGCGCGAGCGAGCACGACAGGCCGCCGGTCGCGAGACAGCCGCGAAGCGCCGCGCTCCGGTCGCTGACGGGCATCCAGACCGTCACGTTGCCGAGCGGTGTGCGCTCGGGGCGCTCCGCCGGCGCGTGTCCTGTGAGCGCGCGCTCGCTCCGCTCGAGCCCCGAAGCATGACGGCGCAGCGTGGCGGCCGCCTGGCCGAGCGCCTCGGGATCGGTCCCCTTCGCCGCCGAGGTCAGCGCGTCGCGCAGCTCGCGTGCGGTGGGCCGATCCTGCGGCTGCTTCGCGAGGGCGGCGCCCACCGCGGCCGATACGCCAGGCGATACGTGCGGCGCGACGTGACGGAGCGGAGACGGCTCGACGAACAGATGCTGCGCCATGAACGTGGCCGCGTCGTTCCCTCGGAATGGAGTGCCGCCCGCGAGCATCTCGTAGAAGACTACGCCTGCCGAGTAGATGTCGCCCGGGGGGCCGACGTCCTCCCCGCGGCACTGCTCCGGGGCCATGTAATGCGGTGTTCCCTGCACGGTGCCGGTCTCGGTGAGCTTCTCGATGGTGCCCGTTCCCATGCGCGCGAGCCCGAAGTCGATGAGCTTCACGTGCTCGACACCGCTCACCATCGAGACCATCACGTTCGAGGGCTTGAGATCGCGATGCACGATGTCGTGCTCGTGACACACCTCCAGGGCGGCCAGGATCTGATCGAGGATGGGACCGGCGCGAAGGATGGTCATCGCGCGATCGCGTTGCATCACGCGCTCGAGGGTCTCGCCGCGCACGAGCTCGAGCACGGTGTAGAGATCGCCGTCCGCTTCACCGAAGTCGAGCACGGTGACGATCCCCGGATGCCGCAGCTTCGCGAGCGAGAGCGCCTCGCGCCGGAAGCGCTCCCGCAGCACGGCGTCGTCGAGGTGGGCCGGCTTCAGGATCTTGATCGCGACCTCTTCGTCGAGCCGCTCGTCACGACCGCGATAGATGCTGCCCATCCCGCCGGCGCCGAGCGGCGACTCGATCACGAACCGGTCGCCGAGGCGCCTCACGTGACGACCTCGAAGACCTCGACGGGCTTCGCTCTGCCTCGGAGCGCATGCTCGCCGAGTGACGTGAACGCGAGGTCGGGACAGGCATCGGCGACGTCGCGCGTGGTGAGCGTCTGTCGTGGTCGCGCGAGCGCCTCGAGCCTCGCGGCGACGTTCACGGCATCGCCGATCACCGTGTATTCCATGCGCGACTTGCTGCCGAGATTGCCGAGGAGCACCTCGCCGGTCGACACGCCGATGCCCAGCTCGACGGTGAACGAATACGCCTCACGCCACCTCGGCAGGTTCGATTCGACGAACGCATGCATGTCCTCGGCGGCCGCGAGCGCGCGCGCGACGTCGTCGGGAGACGACGCGGACGGACGGAAGACGGCCATGATGCAGTCGCCGATGAACTTGTCGACCATCCCCTCGTGACGGAAGACGATCTCGGACAGCATCGTGAAGAGCTCGTTCAGGAACGCCACCGCCCGCTCCGGAGAGGCGCTCTCCGCGAATCCGGTGAACGCGACGACGTCGGCGAAGACGACCGTGACGCGCTCCTTGGCGCCGCCGAGCGGCAGCGAGCTCTCGCCCTTGGCCGCGGCCTCGGCGGCCTCTTCGGGCATGTAGCGGCGGAGATTCGTCTCGATGCGGGCGCGCTTCTCGATCTCCTGCTCGCTGAGCGCGAGGTCGTCGGCCATGTGCTCGAGCGACGAGCCGAGCGCCTCGAGCTCGTCGCCGCTCGTGATCTCGCTCCGCGCAGCGAAGTCACGCCGGCTGTAGCGCTTCACGAGCTGCATCAACGAGCCGATCGGACCGAGCACGCGGCGGACGAGGAAGAGCGAGGCGAGCACCGCGACGGCGGCGAGGCCCGCGACGCTGAGGAGGAAGGCTCTTCGCGCGGTCGCGAGCGCCGCGAATGCCTCGTCGGTCGGTCGCTCGACGACGAGCGCCCAGCGCTGTGCGGGCAGCGTGCGGATCGTCCCGACCTTGTCGGTCGCGCCGTCCTTGAACTCGGTGGTGAGAAGCAGCTCGGTCGCGAAGCTCTTCGCTTGCGAGCCGGACGCGGCGAAGATCGAGAGCGGACGCTGCGCTCCTCCGCCGAGCACCGCGAGCGACTCGTCGACGAGCACGACCCGGTCCGGCGCGCCGAAGCGCAACAGCGAGATCTCGCGAAGGCGGGTGCCGAGCACGTCACGCGCGAGCCCCACCACGACGAACCCGCGCACCGAGCCCGGGAGCGGGGCCTCGTAGCGCGGCGCGCGCGCGCCGTCGGGCAGCGTGACGACGCGGAAGCCCTGACCTTCGGGCGGGACGCGCAGCGCGTCGTCGGGCTTGCCCCTGGGCGTGATCGCATCGACGAAGTGCCGTTGCTCGTCGAAGAACGCGATGCCGGAGCTCGCAGGCGCGCGCGCCACGATGTCGCCGATGATCCTCGTGCGCGCGTCGGGGTCGATCGTCTCGTCGGCGAAGATCGCCGAGGCGCGGGCCGCGACGTCCGACGTCTGATCGAGCGCCGCGATGACGCCGCTCGCGGCCTCGTCGACCACCGCCGCCTCGAGCTCCTTCTCGGCGCGGCTGAGGCCGGCGCGCTGGATGTCGAGGACGACCAGTCCGAGGATCACCATGGGCACGACCGCGACGCCGAGGACGCCGAGGGTCCACTTCGCTCGCAGCGTCCAAGTCCCCCGTCGCATACCCCGAGCCAACTCGAGATCAGTCTACACTGCCATACGGCACCGCATGAAAGGACCGTCCGGCGCAGCCGCCGCCGCTCTGACCGTCGCTCTCGCGCTGTCGTTCGCGGGCCCGCGGAGCGCGTTCGCGCAGGGCGATCCGCGTCATGCCGTGGATCGACTGGAGCCCTCCGAGCGCGGCAGTGAGTGGTTCGCGAACGAGTCGCTCGACCTGCGCGGCGGGCTGCGCCCGAGCCTCGGCTATGTCGTCTCGCTCTCGCATCGAACGCTCGTGGTCGGCGACCGCGCGCCGGTCGACGACCTCGCGTACCTGCACATCGGCGGCAGCCTCGTTCTCGTCGATCGCCTACGCCTCTCCTTCAACCTCCCGTTCCAGGTCTACGCGGGCGGAGAGAGCGCGGTGGAGGAAGGCGTCGAGCTCCTTGCCCCACCGAAGGAGGGAGGCGTCGGCGATCTCCGCCTGGGCGCCGATCTGCGCGTCTTCGGCACGCATCGAAGGAGCATCACCGGCGCCATCGGCGTGCAGGCCTGGCTCCCCACGGGCCAGAGGAGCCAGTGGTCGAGCGACGGTGTCGTCCGCGCACGGCCGCGTGCGATGGTGTCCGGCGAGGCCGGCGTGCTCGTGTGGGCCGCGCAGCTCGGGTTCTTCGCGCGCGAGCGCTCCGAGGTCACCGCGTCGGCGGCCGCGGGCGTGCGGCTGGCGAGGGCGTTCGTGGTCGGACCCGAGCTCCTCGCGTCGACGGTGGTCGAGGACGCGTTCGCCAAGCGCGCGACGCCTGTCGAAGTGCTGCTCGGCGCGCACTGGCTGGTCGACGGCACGGCGCGCATCGGTCTCGGCGTCGGCACCGGCCTCGGTGACGGCCTCGGCGCGCCGGCCTTTCGGGCCATGTTCGGGATCGAGTGGGCGCCCGAGATCCCGTCCGTACGGAAGCCGCGGCCCGCGAATCCGAACGGCCGTGGCGGTCCGCTCGAGCCCGACGAGGACCACGACGGCGTCCCGGACGCGATCGACGCGTGCCCGCAGGTCGCGGGTATCAAGAGCGACGATCCGAAGAAGAACGGCTGCCCGCCCGACGCCGACGACGACGGCGTCGACGATCTCTCCGACGCGTGTCCGACGATCCGCGGGCTCGTCACGAACGACCCGGAGACGAACGGCTGCCCCGATCGCGATCGTGACAAGGACGGGATTGCCAATGATCTCGACGCCTGTCCCGACGAGCGCGGCGCGCCGGATATCGACCCTCATCGAAATGGCTGCCCGAGAGCGTTTGCGCGCTCCTCGCGGATCGAGGTGCTCGATCCGGTCGAATTCAAGCCCGGCACCGCGGAGATCATTGCCAATCAGGACAACGAGGCGCTGCTCACCGCGATTCTATCGGTGGTGCTGAAGCTCCCTGCGAGCCGGAAGCTCCGTATCGAGGGGCACGTCGACAATCGGAGCGATCGCCGGCTCGGCGCCGCACGCGCTTCGGCGGTCGCGAAGTGGCTGATCGAGCACGGCATCGACGGGGCGCGCATCACGAGCGAAGGCGCCGGCCCGGACCGCCCCATCGCCACGAACGAGACCGAGGCGGGGCGCGCCCAGAACCGGCGCCTGGAGTTTCATCTCGATCCCTGAGGTCAGGCGTCGAGGAGGTACGTCGCGGGCGGCCGGTTCTTCTTCCACGGACCGCGGCGCTCGTTCGGCAGCGAGCGGTACACGGGCTCGCTGATGCGGATCCCCGCGCCGCCGCCCATGCGGAAGAGGTGGTTCACACCCTCGCCGAACACGTCGTACCGGCGGTCGTGCTCGGCGCCGACCTCTCCATCCGCCACGGTCGCGAGATGGACGTTCGCGCCGATGCCCGGAGGTCGCGTGCCGTAGATACCGCGGAGCGAAGACGCCTCGCGCTGCATCTCGAGCGCGCACTCGACGGCGTCGAGACAGTGCGTCTCGCCGAAGACGGCGAAGCACGCGTCGCCCATGAACTTCACGATCCGTCCGTGGTGACGCGCGACCACCACGGCGCAGAGGCGATAGTACCCATCCAGGAATGCGGCGAGATCGACGGCGCGCGTGCTGGTCGCAGCGCGCGTGAAGCCGGTGAGGTCGATCGTCAAGAGCGTGAGCTGACGCTCGATCACATCGAGAGAGCTGGTCATTGAATTTTCCCTTTTCGGTTCGAGCCTGGCTGCTGCGGGGGTGACTCCCGCTGGCCCCCGAGGGGGTTCCAGGAACGACCTTAGCGCGAAGGGCGGCGCGCAGTCGACGGATGGCGTGCTGCTCAGTTCAGCGGGCGCTCCGCGAGAGCCTGGAGGAGCGTGTCGGTCGCATCCTTCGTCGCGGCCGCGTTCGGCGGTGCGGGAGCGGGAGCGGGGCGCGTGACCGGCGCGGGCGTCGGACGCGTGACCGGCGCGGGCGTCGGACGCGTCGTGCGCGTCGTCTGCTTCTTCGCCTTGCCCTTGGTGGTCGTCGTGACCGGCGCGGGCGCCTCGTCCTTCGGCTCCTCGGCGGCGACGGCAGGAACCGCGATCGGCGCGGGAGCGACGGGCGCGGCGGCGATCGCCGGAGCCGGCGTCGTCTCCGCGGGCGCGGCCACGGCCATCGCGGCCTGGGGCATCGCGGCCGCTGCCGAAGCAGACGCGGCTGCGTGATTCCCGCTGAGGAGCGCGGCGGCGCCGACGGCCATCACGACCGCAGCTCCTGCGAGGCCGGTCAGCCACGCAGTGACGCGCGACGGTCCTTCCTCGGGGGCAGCGGGCGCGGGCGTGGCGAGCACGTTCCCGGCGACAGGTCGGAGGGTATCCATGTCTCGTCGGCTTGCAGGGTCGCGATACACGCTGACCCTTGAAGCATGTGGCGGGCCGACGCGAGCAACGACAGGGGCCGACGTCAGCGCACACCCGCCTTACATTGGCTTTCTTCGAAGAAAAGCGTAGCTCGGCCGTTACTGCGCACACGCTGCGCGATCAGGGCCCGCTCTCCCCTGGATCATCCCGGCGCGTGACGAGTGGATGGCGATCCGGGCGACCACCCCACGCGTTACGCGCGCGCCCGTCACCACCACACGCCGCGCATCTCGAGGCCGCCGCCTCCGAGCGCGAACATCGGCGCGACGTGCATCGCCATCGCTCGTGACTTCGGGAGCGGGGGACACGAGAACATCGCCAGCGCCGCGGCGCCGATCGGTCCGATGCCGAGGATGGCGCGCGTGCTCGCGGTCGGCGTCGCGGTCTTCGGGTCGACGTCGAGCGCAGCGCTCCGCGGGAGGATGCACGTCGCGCCGAAGCACGAGGACAAACCATAGTTGCGCTTCTCGAGCGCGAGCGGCGCAGCGGGCGTCGTCCAGCGCAACCATTCGGCGTCCCACACTCCGATCGCGACGACGCGCAGCGGAGAGAACGCCGGCGTCGAAACGATCTCGCGAGGCGAGGCATCGTAGGTCGCGGTCGTCCCCTCCGTGAACGCGCGCGGCGGCCCGACCAAGCCTGTTTGCTCGGCGTTTGCGGAAGCGGCTGCGAGGAACGCGACCGCGGCGAGAGACGCCGTCGTGCTCTTACGCACGACGCGTCGTGTTCGGGAGAGTGACGTCAACTGCTCCTGCTACGCGAGCGCGCGGTGCGCGCCGTGGAGGGGTGACGCTATCCGATGCGATCGCGACGTTCGTCATTCACGCGCACGAGCTAGGAGCTTTTTTTCTCACGCACGAGCTCGCGCCACGTGAGCGCGAGCACAGCGTGCAAAGGTCATGGTCGCGCGAACGCGTCGTCGCGCGCGCGCGACGGTGCCGCGTGAGGCCTGCGCCGGCGAGAGCACGCGAGCGTCGCGATCGCCCTTGAAAACAGGGCGATGACGGCGATGCGGTCCGGGCACATGCGTTGCTGTCCAGGCCGGGATGCGCAGCATCATCCCCTTGCTTGTCTCGTCCGCGATCGTGCTCACGCCGCTCGTCGTCGCCGCGCAGCCGCGCCCCGAGGCGATCCCCGTCTCGAACGGTGACGGCATCGACACGCATCTCTTTCGTCCGGCGCTCGACTCGCGCGGTCTCATCGGCGTGAACGGCGTCGACGTCCTCGGCGGTGGCCAGATCAGCCTCGGCCTCACGCTCGACTACGGACGGGGGCTCCTGCGCGTCCCCGACGTCGGCCAGAAGTCGACCGCGCTCGTGCGCGACTCGTTCACGGGAACGTTCCATTTCAACTACGGCATCGGCGATCGTGCGGTGGTCGGTATCTCTGCCCCGGTGCTCCTCATGGCGGGCGATCCTCAGCCGAGTGTCGCAGGATGGGGCCCGCAGGCGCTCGATGCGCAGTCGATCGGACACGTCGCGCTGCACGGCAAGGTGAAGCTGCTGCGCGCGAGCAGCGGCGTGGGTATCGCCGCGGCGGTGCAGGTCGGCGTTCCGGTCAACGATGCGCCACGCAATGCGGGCGCGGATCCCTCGCTCTGGTACTGGCCGATGATGATCTTCGAGAAGCGCTTCGGCTCCGACGATCAGGTGCGCATCGCAGTGAACGCGGGCTATCGCGGTCACTCGGCGAGCTCGACGACGCTCGACCTGCGAGACGGGCGCGTGCGCGACGGCAGCCGCCTCACGTACGGCGCCGGCGTGTCGTTTCGCGTGCTCGAGCCGCTCGACCTCGTCGCCGAGACCTATGGCACGTACCTCCTCGGCGACAGCGACGCTGCCGTGAGACCGTCGAACGAGGCGCTCGGCGGCATCAAGGTGTTCGTGGAGAAGAGCTCGCATCTCGTGATCGGCGTCGGTCCTCGCTACACGAGCGGCTTCGAGGCTGCCGATCTGCGCGCCGTGATCGGCTTCGTCTTCGAGCCGCCCGCGTTCGACAGCGACGGCGACGGCGTTCCGGATCCCGAGGACCACTGTCCCAACACGCCGGGCATTCGCTCGAGCGGCCAGGGCCAGAACGGCTGTCCGCTCGACACCGACGGCGACGGCATCCCCGACATCGAGGACGCGTGCCCGCTCGTGAAGGGGCCGCGCACGAAGGATCCGCGGACGAACGGCTGCCCGCCGCTCGTCGATCATCCGCCGCCTCCGGAGGATCGCGACAACGACGGCATCCCGAACGTGGAGGACGCGTGCCCCGACGTTCCCGGCGAGCGGCACCCCGAGGATCCGTCGCGTCACGGCTGTCCCGACGTTCTCTTCGGGACCACCGACATCACCGTGTTCGACAAGATCCTCTTCAAGACGAACAGCGCGGAGATCCTTCCGGAGTCGAATCCGATCCTCGACAAGGTCGCGAAGGCGCTGAACGGGCATCTCGACATCACGCTCATCGAGGTGGCCGGTCATGCCGACGAACGGGGGAGCGAGAAGCTGAACCTCGCGCTCACGCAGGCGCGCGTCGACTCCGTCGTCGTCGCCCTCGCGGCGCGCGGCGTCGAGCGCTCGCGTCTCCGCGCGCGCGGCTACGGCTACTACTGTCCGCGTGACGACGGACACGACGAGGACGCGTGGAAGAAGAACCGCCGCGTGGAGTTCATGATCGTCAAGAACACGCAGGGTCCGACCGGCGCGCCGCTCGGATGCGAGAACGCCACGAAGCACGGCGTGCCGCCCGAGCCTGTGCCGTGACAAGCCGAGCTCTCGCGCGAATCTGCGACACGGGCATTGCCAGACGTCGCTCGCGAAAATAGAGTGCGGCGGCCCGTCGCAGACCCCGCGACGTCGATCGGAGCCTCCTCGCATGAGTAACCCCAATTCGCTCGGTCCCCAGGGCGCGCGCCAGCTCGCCAACACCACGAAGACGCCTCCGATCTGGGGAGGCGTCACGCCTCGGTGGCTCGTGAGCTTGCTGCCGTGGACGCCGATCGAGGCCGGCACGTACCGCGTGAACAAGGTGAAGGAGGGGCACGAGGCGGTCGTGGCCATCGAGTGCGGCGCGACGGAGGCTCCGCTGCTCCCGGAGGCCGGCATCGACTACGAGGAGAACCCGCGCGAGTACACGCTCTGCACGGTGACCACGACGATCGAGGTGCAGACGCGCATCTCCGACCTCTATCGCAGCCCGATGGATCAGGTGCGCGAGCAGCTCGGCGTTCTCATCGAGATGGTGAAGGAGCGCCAGGAGAACGAGCTGATCAACAACGAGAACTACGGGCTCCTGAACAGCGCCCCGCCGTCGATGCACATCAAGACGCGCACCGGCGCGCCGACGCCCGACGATCTCGACGAGCTCATCACCAAGGTGTGGAAGGAGCCCGCGTTCTTCGCGGCGCATCCGCGCGCGATCGCCGCGTTCGGGCGCGAGTGCACGCGTCGTGGTGTGCCGCCGCCGACCGTGACGCTCTTCGGCACGCCGTTCCTCACGTGGCGCGGCCTCCCGCTGGTGCCGTGCGACAAGCTCCGCGTCGACGAGCAGAACAAGACGAACATCCTGCTCATGCGCACGGGCGAGAAGAAGCGCGGCGTCATCGGTCTCTTCCAGCCGGGGATCCCGGGTGAGGTCGCGCCGAGCCTCTCCGTCCGCCTCATGGGCATCAACCAGAAGGGCGCGGCCGAGTACCTCGTCTCGCTCTACTGCTCGGCGGCGGTGCTCACCGACGACGCGCTCGGCATTCTCGAGAACGTCGACGTCGGCAAGTACCATGACTACAAGTGACCCGCCGGGCGGCCTCCCGCACGGAGACCTGCCCAGCGAGAACATCGCTCAGGCGACCATGACACGCGAGATCGAGCGGCTCGCGAACGAGCTGTTCGTGGGGACCGGCCCTGCGCCGTACGCCGCGAACGTCGGCGCGGGCGGTGTCTCGCCCCAAGCGGCATCACCGCCGCCATTCGAGGCGCCGTTCGGTGCGCCGCAGAACGCGCCGCAACCCCTCGCGCCGTCCGTCCCGCTTCAATCGCACACGCCGCAGGACACGCCCTACTTCCTCGACCTCGCGGGCCCGCCCGCGCAGTCGTCGAACGTCCCCGCGTCTGCGCCGTCGAGCTTCGCGTACGAGGTCCGTCCCGAGGTCGTTCCGGTTCTCGGTACGGCTCCTGGGATCTTCGACCCGCACGCGGTGAAGCGAGACTTTCCGATCCTGCGCGAGCGCGTGCACGGCAAGCCGCTCGTGTGGCTCGACAACGCGGCCACGACCCAGAAGCCGCAGGCGGTGATCGATCGCCTCTCGTACTACTACGAGCACGAGAACTCGAACGTGCACCGCGCGGCGCACACGCTCGCCGCGCGCGCGACCGACGCCTACGAGGGCGCACGCAACCAGGTGCGTCGATTCCTCAACGCGTCCTCGCCCGACGAATGTGTCTTCGTTCGCGGCGCGACCGAGGCCATCAACCTCGTCGCGCAGAGCTGGGGTCGTCGCCACATCGGACCCGGCGACGAGATCGTGATCACGTGGCTCGAGCACCACGCGAACATCGTCCCGTGGCAGCAGCTCTGCTCCGAGAAGGGCGCCAAGCTGCGGATCGCGCCGGTCGACTCGCGCGGGCAGGTGATCCTCGACGAGTACGAGCGGCTCCTGAACCCGCGCACGCGTCTCGTCTCGTTCACCCAGGTCTCGAACGCGCTGGGCACCATCGTGCCGGCGCGCGAAATGGTCGAGATGGCCCACCGCGCCGGGGCGCGCGTGCTCGTCGACGGCGCGCAGGCGGTCGCGCACATGCCGGTCGACGTGCAGCTGCTCGATTGTGACTTCTATGTCTTCTCCGGTCACAAGATCTTCGCGCCCATGGGCGTCGGTGTCCTGTTCGGCAAGAAGGACGTGCTCGCCGCGATGCCTCCGTGGCAGGGCGGAGGGAACATGATCGCGGACGTCACCTTCGAGAAGACGACCTACCAGTCTCCGCCCTGGCGCTTCGAGGCGGGCACGGGGACGATCGGCGACGCAGTCGGTCTCGGCGCCGCGCTCGAGTACCTCACGGCGCTCGGGTTGCCGAACGTGAACCGTCACGAGCACGAGCTCCGGCTCTACGCCGAAGGCTGTCTCGCCCGCATCCCCGGGCTTCGCATCATCGGCACCGCGCACGAGAAGGCGGGCGTGATCTCGTTCGTCCTCGACGGCATGCGCACCGAGGAGGTCGGCGGCGCGCTCGATCTCGAGGGCATCGCGGTGCGGAGCGGGCACCATTGCGCGCAGCCGATCCTGCGCCGGTTCGGGCTCGAGAGCACCGTTCGCGCCTCGCTCGCGCCGTACAACACGCGCGAGGACATCGACGCTTTGGTAGACGCCGTGCGCAGGCTCCAGCTCGGTCGGCCGGGGCATGTGGTGCGAAGCTGATCGATAAAACGTAGCAATCTCGGCGGTATGACGGCGTTCTGCGCCATTCCAGGATAACGGACGCGACTTGCGTTCTAGCGGACGTCCGTTATAGTGGACTCATGGTCGTTCGAGTGAACCCGGAGCAGGCCCGCAAGCTCATCGACAGCGGCTCCGTCGAGGTCATCGACGTGCGCGAGCCCGCGGAATGGGCGCGCGGCCACATCCCCGGTGCGCGGCTGCTCGAGCTCGCGAAGGTGCGCTCGGAGGCGGCCAGCCTCCCGCGCGAGGGCGTTCTCTTCGTCTGCGCCGGCGGTGTCCGCAGCCAGACCGCGGCACGCCATGCGCTCGAGCGCGGCGTCACGCGGGTCTACAGCCTGACCGGCGGCACCCAGTCGTGGATCAAGGCGGGGCTGCCTCTCGCCAACGAGCTGAGCGTCGCCGTCTGATCCGGCTCACTCTCCCGGCGCGGGCTCCGCAGCCGGCGAGCCGTGATCGCCGAGCAGCTTCGTGAGCTCCGCCTCGCCGCGGTCGACCTCCTTCGCCTTGCTCCCACGACTCAGCCACTGCCGGGCGTCGTCGAAGAGCGAGTAGGCGACGGGGATCGCGAGCAGCGTGAGGAGCAGCGAGAGCGTCTGCCCGCCGATGACGATGCCGGAGATGTTCCGGTTGTTGCCGGAGCCGATGCCTCGCGAGAGCGCGAGCGGCAGCATGCCGGCGACGAAGGCGACGGTGGTCATGAGGATGGGCCGCAGACGATCGCGGTTCGCCTCCATGAGCGCTTCGAAGCGAGGCTTGCCCTCCTTGCGGAGGTTGTTCGTGTGATCGATCTGCAAGATGCCGTTCTTCTTCACGACGCCGAAGAGGACGAGCACGCCGAGCGCCGACATCAGGTTCAGGCCCTGATGGAAGATCAGCAGCGAGACGAGCGCGAACGGCACGGTCAGCGGCAGCGAGAGGAGGATGATGAGCGGCATCGACCACGACTCGAACTGCGCCGCGAGGATCAGGTACATGAAGACGAACGACATGCCGAACGCGAGCAAGAAGCCCGCGGCGAGCTCGGATGACGTCTTCGATCGACCGGTGGGGCTGAAGCGATACTCGGGCGGCGCGTGCGTGTCGTCGAAGGCCGCCTGCATCACCTTGACGACGTCGCTGTCGCCGAAGCCCGGCGCCACGTTCGACATGAAGGTCACCTGTCGCTGCCGGCCGATGCGGTTGACCTGCGAAGGACCCGAGCCCTCCTTGAAGTCGATGACGGAGGTGATCGGCACGGTGCCGTGCTTCCGTGAAGGCACGGTGAAGAGGCCGAGGGCCGACGGGCTGCGCCGGAACTGCTCGTCGGCACGCACGCGCACGTCGTACTCCTCCCCCTGCTCGGCGTAGGACGAGGCCTTCGTGCCGCCGATCTGCGTGAGGAGCGTGTCGGCGACGTCCGCGACGTTCACGCCGAGGTCAGCCGCGCGATCGCGATCGACGGAGACCCGTAGCTCGGGCTTGCCGACGATGAGGTTCGTGTCGAAGTCGACGACGGCCGGAGCCTTCCGGATCTTGGCCGACATCTGGGCCTCGATCTCCTGGAGCTTCGCCAGATCGGGACCGGACACGATGTACTGGATGGCCGCGGTCGAAGAGCCGGTGGAGAAGGCGGCGACCTCTCCGACGCTCGTGCGGAGGTCGGGGGGCAGCTTGGCGAGGATCTCGTTTCGTGCCCGCGCCATGAGCTGCTGCTGCGAGACCTTGCGCGCGGCGGGATCGACGAGCGCCACGTAGACGCTCGCGAGGTTGCGCGTCTGCTGGTCGCCGCCCGATACCGTCACGACCGTGTGCGCGACGCCGGGCAGCGCGCGCGCGTCCTGCGCGACGCGCTCGGCAATGAGCGCGGTCTCTTCCGCGCTCGTGCCCTCGGGGGCGCGAATGCTCATCTCGAACTGCGCCTGGTCGTCGGTGGGGAGGAAGCCGCTCGGCACCTTCTTGGCGATCGGGACGCACGAGGCCATCGTGACCGCGCAGGCGACGACGATCACCCAGCGATTGCGGAGCGAGAACCCGAGCATCTTCATGTAGCCGCGCTCGATGGGGCGGTAGAAGACGTCGACGATCTTCGACAGGCGGCCGTGCCCCGCGTTGTCGGAGCGGAGAGCGCGTGCGCTCAGCATCGGCGTCAGCGAGAAGCTGACGATCAGCGAGACGCCGACCGCGAACGCCATCGTGTAGCCGAAGTTCTTGAGGAAGCGGCCCGGGATTCCGCCGACGAAGGCGACCGGGATGAAGACCGCCATGAGCGAGAGCGTCGTCGCGAGGACGGGCAGGCCGATCTCGCGCGTGCCGAGCACGGCCGCGACGAACGGCTTCACGTGCTTCTCCTGGACGTAGCGGACGATGTTCTCGAGCACGACGATCGCGTCGTCGATGACGATGCCTACCGCCAGGGCCAGCGCGAGCAGCGTCATCATGTTCAGCGTGAAGCCCACCAGCCACATCAGCGCGAAGGTGCCGATGATCGAGATGGGAATCGAGAGCGCCGCGATGAGCGTGCTCCGCGCGTTGCCGAGGAAGAAGAGGACGACCAGCGCGGCGAGCGCGGCGCCGAGCACGAGGTGCTCCTTGACCGCGTTGAGGCCGGTGCGGATGGTCGCCGAGTTGTCGCGGATGATCGAGAGCTCGACGCCGGGCGGCAGGGTCTTGGTGACCTGACCGAGCCGGCCACGGATCTGGTCGACGACGGCCACGGTGTTCGTGCCGGACTGCTTGCGCACGGCGAGCACGACGGTCTGCTCGCCGTCGTAGCTGGCGACGCTCCCCACCTCTTCCTGCCCGTCCTCGACGCGCGCGACGTCGCCGATGCGCACGACGTGGCCTTGATCCTCGCGCACGACGATACGGCCGATGCCCTCGACGTCGTCGACGCGACCGGCGATGCGAAGGGTGATGCTCTGAGGACCGGTCTCGATGCTGCCGCCGGGAGCGGTCAGGTTCTGCGACGCCAGCGCGCGCTGTACGTCGGTCGCGCTCAGGTTCTGCGAGCGCATCTTCATGGGATCGAGCCAGACCTGGATCTGCCGCGCCCGACCGCCGATGATCGTCACCTGTCCTACGCCCGAGATGCTCTCGATCTGACGGCGCACGCTCTTGTCCGCGACCTCCGTGACGTCGCGGATCGAGCCCTTGGAGCGCAGCGCGATGAGCATGACGGGCGCGGCGTCGGGGTCGACCTTGCTGACCACGGGCGCATCGATCCCCCTCGGGAGGAGGCGAAGCACGTTGTTCACCTTGTCGCGGACGTCATTGGCCGCCGAGTCTGCGGTCCGCTCGATCTTGAAGGCGATGATGACCTGCGAGAAGCCCTCGCTCGAGGTGGAGCGGAGCTCGTCGATCCCCTCGATGGTGTTGACCGCACTCTCGATCTTGTCGGTGATGTCGGTCTCGACCTCCTCGGGCGAGGCTCCCTCGAGGCGGGTCGTCACGATGATGAAGGGGATGTCGATGTTGGGAAACTGGTCGACGCCGAGGCGCGTGTACCCGACCGCGCCGAGCACGACGATCACGAGCATGAGCACCCAGGCGAAGACGGGCCTCCGCACACAGACCAGGGCGAGCCATTGCATGTCTTCTTCTCCCCTTGTCCTTCAGCGGGCTCGCTGGCCGTTCGTGAGCGCCTTCAGGTCACCGACCGCGACGGCTTCTCCGGGCTTGGCGCCCTTGACGATCGGCACGGCGCCGCCCGCTTCCGGCAGCGTCGAGAGCACGCGCTCCTGGAGTCGGCCGTCGGTCACGAAGAACGCGCGCGGCCGGCCGTCCTTCATGAAGATCGCTTCCTTCGGGAGGCCGGCGACCTTCTGCGTGCCGATGTTGAGCTCGACGTCGGCGAACATGCCGGGCTTGAGGGACTTGTCGGCGTTGTCGACGAGGGCTTCGACGACCAGATCGCGCGTCGCCGCGCGGATCGCGCCGGACACGAAGCGGACCTTTCCGACGAAGCGGCGATCGGGGAAGGTCGCGACATGGAAGCCGACCTCGGCGTCCTCCTTCACCTTCGACGCGTCGGCCTCGGGCACGGCGAGCTCGAGCCTCAGGGTGTCGATGTTGACGATGGTCACCACGCGAGAGTCGGGCCGCACGAACTCGCCGACGTCGACGTAACGTTCGGTCACGACGCCTGCGAACGGCGCGCGGATCGATCCGTCGCCGACGTACTGCGCCGCCATCTGCGCGCGCGCGGACGAGGCCTCGACACCGAGGGATGACGTGCGGCACTGAGCGGTGATGCGCTCGAGCTCTGCAGCGCTGATGGCGCCCGATGCCTTCAGCTGCTCGGAGCGCGCGCACTCGCTCTTGAGCTGCGCTGCCGCGGCCCGCGCGCTGGCTGCTTGCGCGTTCGCCTCCGTGGCGGAGATGGCGGCGGCGCGCACGTCGAGCTGAGCGAGCACCTGGTTGACCGTCACCTGGGTGCCTCGCTCGACGGACGTGTTGAGCACTCGCCCGGTCGCGTTCGCGGCGAGGTCCGTCTCCTTGAGGCCACGCAGGTTGCCGGAGAGTCTCAGCGTGAGGGGCGCCTCGACCTCGGAGACAACCGCGGTCTTCACCGCGACCGCGGGAGGCTGTGTGTTCGCGTGCTCCTCGGCGGAGCTGCGCTTGCACGCGGCGGTGGTGCAGCACAAGGTGGTTATTGCGGCGGTACTCAATAAATGGGCGAGTCTCATGGGTTCCTCGGCGCGGGGCGGAAGAGAAGATCGACGAGGCCTTCGACGAACGCCTGCATCGGAGGCCGATCAGGGTCGTCGCGGTTGAGGAGCTCCGTCATGCAGTAATCGCGTAGGGCGCCGAGGAACGCGCGGCCCAGAACCTGGACATCGGCCTGCGCGAGACGTCCGGCGTCCATCTCGGCCTGGAGGAACGCGCACAGGGAGCGGAGGGGGTGCTTGAAGCCGGTCTGCCGGTTGATGATCTTCTCGAGCGAGTACTCGCCGGAGGGATTCGACCAGGACATCATCATGACCGGCAAGATCACGCGTCCGAGCTCCAGGAGCCGCGTCCCCAGCGCGATGAGCGACGCGCGCAGGTCCGCCTCGCCGACGCGCGGAAGCAGGGCTTCGATGAGCTGCGGCCCCTTTTCGGGCTCGAAACGCATCGCGGCGCGGAAGAGGGCATCCTTCGACTTGAACCGGTGGAAGATCGTCCCCTCGGAGATGCGCGCTCGGACGGCGACCTCCGCGGTAGTCGCTCGGATGCCGTGCTCGAGGAAGACGTCGCGCGCCGTATCGAGAATCTTCTCGTCGGAAATGACGGGAGGACGGCCGCGACGGGGCGTCGTGGGGACAGGAGCTTCGGCGAGGGCGGCGGATCGGCGGCGCATGAATTATTGAGCGACCGCTCAATATATAGACCCACGCCGTCGCTTCGCAAGTCCGGCGGCGTTCAGGGAGCGCCTTCGCAGTGCCGTGCGATCCCGAGGGCGTCCTCGGCGGCCTGTCGATCGCCGGCCACCGCCGCATACTCGCGGTACGCCGCCGTGGCGGCGTCGCAGCGGCCCGCGGCGTCGAGCGCTCGGGCTCGTCCGTAGATCGCGATCGCGCGACCGCGGGCATCGCCGGCGCGCGCAAACCCGTGCTCGGCGGCGGTGAACGAGGCGACCGCGTCCACGGTCCTGCCCAGCTCGGCGAATGCGACGGCGAGGTTGTAGTCGAGCCACGGCGAGGAGGTCGTGTCGGCACCGGGGGGCACGCGGTTGGCGAGCGCGAGCGCACGCTCGTAGTCGCGCGCGACAACGGCGGTCGACACCTCCGAAGTTGCGCCATCCCCCGGGCTCGACGGGTGGCAGAGCTGGGCGTAGCGGCGCGCCATGTCTGCAGCGAGTGGATCGCTGTCCTCCACCAGCGCGACGTACTCGCCGTACGCAACCCTCGCATTGTCGCATCGCCCCGCGTCGTCGAGAGCGCGAGCGCGTCCGTACACCGCGATCGACTTGCCCCACACCGAGGCGGGGAAGCGCGCTTCGGCATCGCGGTACGCGGCGATCGCGTCGTCCGTCCGGCGAAGAGCGTGCAGCGCGGCGGCGCGAGCGTAGTGGGCCCACGGGTTCGTCGGGTCCGCCGCGATCTCGGTCTCGGCAAGCCAGAGTGCGTTCGATGACGCGGGTTCGGGCGGGCCGGCCGGAAGCTCCGCGCTCGTGGTCTCCACGCGGCGCACGACCCGCTCGCGCGGCACGCACGCCGCGAGGAGGCATGCGGCCGCGATGTTGAGCACGAGCGAGGGGCGCTTCACGCCCTCTCGCGTTGCAAGGCGCGGACCTCGGTCGATCTCAGCAGTCGTGACCGCCGGAGCACGACGCGGGCCCGCCGGGCAGCGGGATCGTCGACTGGTACTCGATGGTCGAGCTGCACGTCCGTCCGTCGAACGAGAAGCACACCTGCTCGCGCGTGTAGAGATTGCCGTCGATCGACGCGGCCGGAAGACGGATGCGGAGGGCGAGCGTGCGCCGGTCGGCGAGCACACCGATGTCGCGGAGGCTCATCCCGAGATCGACCGTCGTGTGGTGGGTGACGTCGACGCCGAAGAGATCGCCGCCGAGGCCGTCGCTCCGCGTGCGGAGCGCGTAGACGTGCCCATCGACGGTCTGCACGAAGCGATCGAGGCCGACCTGCGGGCCGTCGAACGCGGTGAACCTCCCGGCGTCGAGATCGAAGTAGCCGAACGGCGCGTCGGACCCGAACGTCCCGGACGCCGACACGCTGAGGCCGTCGGGACCGATCTTGAACGAGGCCTTCGCCTGCGCGCGAAAGACGTGGACCGAGGCGTCGACGAGCAGCCCGCGGCCGTCGATGCTCATCGCGAACCGCGGCAGCTCCTGGCCGATCGGGTAGAGCGACAGCTTCAAGGTATGCGGATCGATCGCGAGCAGGTGGTACGGGTCGGCGTCCTTCGAGGGGATCTGGCTCGCGTCCTCGAACATCGCGGGATCGATCCGCTTCGCATCGAGGTAGGCGACGACCTTGTCGGCGCGCCCGTTCAGCGCGACGGGACCGAAGCCGGGCAGGTTCTTGACGAACGTGAGCGCGCCCGCGCCGATGTCGACGACGCTGACCGGGTCGGGGTTCGTCCAGGTCTTCTGGACGTTCGCCGGGACGCTCTCCTCGCAGTAGGTCGGCGAGAGGAAGCCGCGTGACGCGTCGGGCAGGACGGTGAGGGGAGCCTCGCAGTTCGGGATGTCGATCGCGACGCCGGCGCCGCTCGCCGCCTGTCCGAGCTCGATCGGGGTCAGCGTGGTCGCGGGCTTGTGATCGAGCCAGCGCGTGCTGCCGACCACGATCGCCCGCGAAGGGCCCGCGAACGCGAGGTAGGTGGGGCGCGACGTGACCGCGACGTCACCGCGAACGACGCCGCTCGCGGTGTCGAGCGCGACGACGCGACCGCCGAGCGCGACGACGAGCGAGCGATCGTCGGGCGAGACACGGAAGAGCGCGACGTCGTTGGTCGTGAGCGTCGTCCGCCACAGCTGCTTCATCGTGGACAGGTCGAACGCGACGACCGCGTTCGAGGGATCGATCGCGAAGCCTGTCGCGCTGCCGGTCGCGAACACGAAGCGGTCGACCTGAAACGGCAGCTCGGTCGCCGTACCATGTGCGACGTCGACCACCACGCTGACGGTGTTGCGCTGGAGGACCGCGTAGCCTCCGTTCGGCGCGACGATCATGTCGCCGGTGAGGAGCTTTTCGCCCGTCCGTGCCGTGTCGGTGCGGTCGTTCGCGGTCACCGCGCCGCCTTCCACAGCGGTGGGCGAGGTGGGCTGCGTCGAGTCGTCACCCGGCGTGCCAAACGTGCATCCGGAAACGAGCGCGAGGCACACTGCCGTCAGAGCAGGGCGAGAAAAAGTCATTCTAATCTCCAGAAATATTTGCGGATAAGGGCGCGGGCCGAAGCGCCCGCACGTCCTGATCGACGCGCGCCGAGCGGGATCATTCAGAGCTTCGCGCCGTCATCCAATCGGGCGACGGCGGGCGTTACTGAGCTTGCGAGCCACCTGGGTTACCATCGGCAGATGAAGACGCTCAGCGGTCTCTCTGCTTCCGCGCTTGTCATCGGTGTGCTCGTCGTTGCGTGCGTCGGTGACGACCCCACCGTCGGCGGAGGCGTCACCCCCGACGGCGGGCTCGACCCGCAGGGCTGCACGGCGACCCAGAAGAGCTGCAGCGGCACCTGCGTCTCGAAGGACGATCCCAATGTCGGCTGCGGAGGCCCGGCCTGCACGCCCTGTACGGGCAGCGTGAACGCGGCGCCGGCGTGCAAGGCGGGAGCGTGCTCCACCGCCTGCAACGCGGGCTTCTCGGACTGCGACGGCGATCCCGGGACGGGCTGCGAGGCGAAGACCTCCGCGGACGTCTCGAACTGCGGCGCATGCGGGAAGGTCTGCGGCTCCGCGAACACCGACACGCCGACGAAGTGCGAGGCGGGCAAGTGCACGTTCGCATGCAAGAAGGACTTCGGTCATTGCGGCACCGCGGATGATCTCGGCTGCGAGACCGATCTCCTCACGAACGCCCTCCACTGCGGAGCGTGCGGTCACTCGTGTCTCGGCGGGCAGTGCCTCGCCGGTAAGTGTCAGCCCTTCCAGCTCGCGAGCGCGAGTCGCCCGAGCGGCCTGGCGGTCGATGCGAAGGATGTATACTTCACGTTTCCTTCCGTACCGGCCATCCAGAAGGTCGGCCGCGACGGCAAGTGCACGCCTGCCGCTCCGTGTCCGAAGGACTTCGCGGGCAGCGGACTCAGCGATCCGCTCGGTCAGATCCGCGGTCCCTCGGCCGTCGTGAGCGACGGCACGAGCGTGTTCTGGACGAACCAGGCGAACGGCAATCTCGGCAAGCGAGCCGTGGCCGGCGGCGCGATCGTCAACTTCGGACCCGCGCAGTCGACGCAGCCGGGCTACATCGCCCTCGGCGGCGGCAAGATCTTCTGGGTCTCCGCGTTCGTGAACGGAGCCATCACCGGTCATGTCTACAAGGCGAACCTCGACGGCACGGGCATCACGACCGTCGCGAACTATCAGTCTCCGGCGACGACGTTCATGGGCGCGGGCGGGATCGCTGCCGACGCGACGCACGTCTACTGGGCGTCGGAGAACGCGGGCGTGTTCCGTGCGGCCTTTGGCGACGCGGCGTGCACCGAAGGCACGAACTGCCTCCTGTACGGGAGCGCGAGCAGCCCGTTCGGTGTCGCGGTCGACGCGCAGTTCGTCTACTGGACGGAGTCCGGCGGCACGATCAAGCGCGCGCCCAAGGGCGGCGGTCAGTCGGTCGCCATCGCGACCGGTCAGGACGGACCGAAGGCGATCGCGGTGCTCGGCACCTACGTGTACTGGGGAAATTCCGCCGCGGCGGGCGCTACGGCTGGAACGATCCGCAGGGCACCGCAGGTCGCCGCCACCTGCATCGCCGACGCTTGCGAGCTCGTCGCCACGGTCCCGTCGCCCGATGCGATCATCGCGGCGGACGACGGCATCTACTGGACGAACAACGACGTGAGCGGCGGCGTGTATCGCCTCGCCAAGTAGCCTAGGGCAGGTCGCGCCACGCGATGTCGGCGAGCATGAAGGCGAGCAGACAAGCCACGAGCACCAGCGCGGAGACCATCGTGAGCTTCATCGAGAGGCTCTCGCTGACGAGCTCCATGAAGAAGAGCGCGACCAGCCCCGCCTTCACGACGGCGATCACCAGCGCCAGCGGCATCGCTGCGGCGCCGAGCGAGACGAACGACAGCGCGAAGCTGACCACCCACAAGAGGAGGACCGCGACGCCCGTGTAGACCACGGCACGGAGGGAGACCTGGGCGCTCGTCATGCGAGGTAGAAGAGGGGCCAGAGGAAGATCCAGACGAGATCGACGAGGTGCCAGTAGATCGCGCCGAGCTCGAGGCGATACGCGGTCGGCACATCGACTCGACCGCGGAGGATGCCGAGCAGCATCGCGCCGAGCACCGAGATGCCCACGATGACGTGCACGGCGTGGAGTCCGGTCATCAGGAAGTAGAGCGTCCAGAACTCGGGAAGCCCGGGCTCGCGGTGCTCCGCGAAGTAGCTTCCGATCCCTCCGGGGAAGACGCCCTCGTGGAAGTGCTGCGCGTACTCGGTCGCCTTGATGGCGAGGAAGACGCCGCCGAGGGCCATGGTCGCGAGGACGAGGCCCGCGGCGAGCCGGCGACGTCCGGCGCGGAGCGCGTGTACACCGCACGCAACGATGGTGCTGCTGACGAGCAAAACGCCCGTGTTGAGCGAGCCGAGCACCTTTGCGTTCTCGTGCACGGCCTCGCGGAACGGGCCGCCGAACTGCATTCGATACGAACCGTAGAGCGCGAAGACTGCGCCGAAGAGGAGCACCTCGCTCGCGAGGAAGACCCACATGCCGAGGCGAGCGGCGTGAGCCTGCTGCGCGAGCGACTCGAAGTGCTCCTCGTGCTCGCCGTGCAAGACGTCGTTCATGGCTCGTCCTCGCCCGCGAGCGGCCGCGAATAGTCGTAGGCGCCGATGCGCTGCAGATGCGGCGTCGCGTGGAAGTTGTGCGTCGGCGGAGGCGACGACGTGCGCCACTCGAAGCCACGCGAGCCCCAGGGATTGGCACCGGCGCGTGGTCCGCGAACCATCGCGTACGAGAGGTAGGTCGCGATCAGCATCAGCCCCAGGGCGAGCACCCAGGACCCCGCGGTCGAGATCACGTGGAGGGCCTGGAACTGCGGCGGGTAGTTGTAATAGCGACGCGGCATGCCGCCGTTGCCGAGGAGGAACTGCGGGAAGAACGTGACGAAGAAGCCTCCGAAGACCATTGCCGCCGAGAGCATGCCGAGCCGCTCCGAGTACATGCGGCCGGTCATCTTCGGGAACCAGTAGTGGAGCGCGGCGAGGAACGCGGTGAGCGTGCCGCCGACCATGATGAAGTGGAAGTGCGCGACGACGAAGTACGTGTCGTGCCAGTGCACGTCGAGGCTCATCGCGGCGACCGCTACACCGGTCATGCCTCCGAACACGAACAAGAAGAGGAACGCGTAGATGTAGAGGAGGGGAGTCTTCACCGAGACCGCGCCTCGCTTCAGCGTCCAGGTCCAGTTGAACACCTTGATCGCCGAGAACACGCCGACCAGCATCGAGAGCACGCCGAACGCGCCCGCGTCGAAGCGGCTCAGGCCGGCGACGAACATGTGGTGGCCCCACGTGAGGAAGCCCACGAACGCGATCCCGAACGACGAGTAGGCGATGGCGCGGTACGAGTACGGATTCTTGCGCGCGAAGGTGGGGATGACCTCGCTCACCACGCCCATGCCGGGCAGGATCATGATGTAGACGGCCGGGTGCGAGTAGAACCAGAAGAGGTGCTGGTAGAGGATCGGATCGCCTCCGCGCGACGGATCGAACAGCCCCCACGAGAACCAGTTGTCGACCACGACGAGCAGCAGCACCATGCCGAGCACGGGCGTCGCGAGGACCTGGATGACGCTCGTCGCGTAGATCGCCCAGACGAACAGCGGCATCTCCATCCAGCGGAGACCCTTCTCGCGCATCGTGTGCGTGGTCACGATGAAGTTGAGGCCGGTCACGATCGTGGAGAACCCCACGATGAAGACCCCGAGCAGCGCCGCCGGTACGGCGGTCGGCGTGGAGGCGCTGTACGGCGGATAGAACGTCCAGCCGGTGTCGATGCCGCCGATGAACATCGACGCGAGCACCAGCGCAGCGCCGAAGATGTAGAGGTAGTAGCTGAACAGATTCAGCTTCGGGAACGCGACGTCCTTCGCGCCGAGCATGATCGGCAGCAAGAAGTTCCCGAACGACGATGGGATGGACGGGATCATGAAGAGCCACACCATCACCACGCCGTGCAGCGTGAACGCGCGGTTGTAGCTCATGGCCGTCATCACGGTGGCGCGCGGGGTCAGGTGCTCGATGCGCAGCGCCATCGCGAAGAATCCGCCGAGGGCGAGCATGACGAGCAGCGTCCCGAGGTAGAGCACGCCGATCCGTTTGTGATCGGTGGTCAGCAGCCACGAGCGCACCGTGGTGCGCGCGTCGAGGTACGTGGGGCGGGCCGCGGGGCCGAAGGCGAGCGTCGTCATCGTGGGGCTCCTCCGTCGATCGCGGTCACGTCGAGGCGCGGAAGCGGCGGATTCGCGTTCGTCGTCGCGACGCCCTCGTCACGGAGCGAGCGGATCAGCTCCACGAGCGCGCCGGCCTCCGAAGCGCTGAGCGAGCCCTGGTAGGTCGGCATGACGGTCGGGTAGCCGGAGACCAGGTCCACGTTCGGCTCCATCATCGAGCGCGTGAGGTACGCCTCGTCGGCGACGACGCGGCGCCCGTCGGTGAGCGTGCGCTCGGCACCGTAGAGGCCTTTCCACGTCGGCCCGACGTGCCGTTGACCGTCGAGCGTGTGGCACGCGACGCACGCGCGGCGGACGGCCACCTGTCTCCCGAGCTCGACGAGGTTTGCCTCGGTGTGCTCGTCGTCGGCGGCGGGGCGGCTCTTCCAGCGCTCGTAGTCCTCGGGCGCCATCACCACGACCTCGCCGAGCATCAGCGAGTGGTTGAGCCCGCAGTACTCCGTGCACCAGATCGGGAACGTGCCCGTCTTGGTCGCCTCGAACCAGACCGTCATGGTGCGGCCCGGCACGACGTCTTGCTTCACGCGAAACGCCGGGACGAAGAAGCTGTGGATGACGTCCCGCGAGCCCATCACGAGCCTGATCGGCGTACCCACCGGCACGGTCAGCACGTTGTTCGTCGAGCGGCCGTCCTGATACGTGAACTTCCACATCCACTGCTTCGCCTCGACGTAGACGACCTCCGTGCTCTTCGGCGGCGTGAACATCACGACGAACTGCTGGAAGCCGATCACCCACCACAGCAGGAAGACCGCGAGCACACCCGAGATGGTGAGCGCCTCGCTCCACGACGAGGCCGAGAGCCGCGTGGTGAGCTGCCCCTTGTGGCGGCGCGCGTAGCGGATCGTGAACCAGGCCGCCGCCGCGAAGACGTACGTCGAGACCGCCATCGTGACGCTGATGACGAACAGATGGAGCCAGTCGACGCCGTCGGCGGCCGTGGAAGCGCCGACGGGAAGCCCGATGATCGCGCGGAAGAACTCCATCATGGCCAGGCACCTCCGTCGTTCGATTCCGCGCGTTCGACGACGAGGTCGATCGCGCGCTCGATCGGGATGCGCGCGCGTCCGGCGTCGCGGTCGTTCCAGCCGTAGTGCTCGAGCGAGGCTCGCTGCTCGTCGCGCTCCGTGAGGCCGCGCGCCGTCGAGAGGATGAGCGTCCGCTCGACGGTGCCGACCCCGGGCGGCGCAGCTCGCGCGGCGCGGACCTCGCGGCCGGACTCGTTCGCGCCGAGCAGCGCGGTCGACGTTGCGACCGCGATGACGAACGCCACCGCGACGAACACGGCGATCCGGAGCAGCCTTCGCCGATCGAGCGCGTCCGGCTCCTGCCGCACGACGAAAGGCGGGTCGCGACGCGGCGTCATGGCGAGCGGTACTCCAGCGACTCCGTGAGGGTCGCGTCGAGGTCAGGGCGCGCCGTTCCCATGAGCCGGCCCTTGCCGTACGCAACCGCGATCCCGCCGACGACCAGGAAGGGCGCGAGATCGAGCACGCTCACGCCTGCGCTGCGCGACGGCAGCACGAGCCAGGCGACGTCCACCGCCTCCATCAGGATGAGCCACGCAGCGATGACGGTGAGGAGGTCCGGGCGGCGCTTCAGCGGCCGTGAGAGGAGCGCGAGGAACGGAACGATGAAGTGCCCGAACAGCAGCAGCGCGTCGAACGAGGAGAACGCGCCACGCGACCGCGCGATGTAGAACGACGACTCGCGCGGGAGGTCTGCGATCCACACGAGCATGAGCTGGAAGAACGCGATGTAGGCCCAGAAGACCGTCGCCATCAGCATCAGCCGCCCGAGCGCGTGGAAGTGATCGGGTCGCGCGCCGACGACGCGCCCGCTGTTCGTCGAGGCCCACGCGAGGAGCGTCACCAGCGATACGGCGGACGCGAGCCCGCCCGCGAAGAAGTACAGCCCGTACATGTTCGCGACCCACCCCGGCTCGAGGGACATGAACCAGTCGAACGCCGCGAACGTCAGCGTGAAGGCGACGACCGGCAGGCCCGCCGCGCTGATGCGCCGCTGGCGCAACCCGACCGCGCCCTCGGGCTCGCGGCCGCGCGCGAGGTCCGAGCGACGGAGGAGGACCGCGAGCGCGATCCACGTCGCGAGGTAGACCGCGGCACGGACGAGGAAGAACGTCGGCTGGTTCCAGCTGCGCTGGTGCTCGAGCGCCTCCGAGATCTCGACGCTCAGCGGCTCGCCCTGGAACGTCGCCGCTTCGGGCCGCGCCCACGGATAGAGCAGTCGCGTGCCGATCGCGATCGGCACGAACAACAGCGCGAAGATGGGCATCGTCGCGCACGTGGCCATCAGGAGGGGCCGCAGGATCATCGGCCATGTCGCCCGCGTGACGTGGAAGATCATGACGAGGATCAGCGCGCCGAGCACAGTGGCGAGCGCGAAGCCGTACGCCGCGACCCACGCGAGGAGCGCGCGGGCGGGATCGATCAGTGCCGCCACCAGGACGCCGACGCCGCCCAACGCAGCGACCGCGAGCGAGGTGAAGACCACGCGATTCTTGTCGAAGGCGCTCCTCACGGCGCCTCCCGGGCGAGCTCGTCGCGCACGCTCGCGGGCAGCGCGGCGAGCGGCGCATCCTGACTGAGCTGGAGGGCGCGCAGGTAGCCGATCACCGCCCACCGTTCATGCGGCGAGAGCTGGTCGGCGTAGCTGGGCATCAACCCGTAGCCTTGCGTGACGACCGTGAAGATGTGCTCGTCGGTGTGCGGTCGATGCAGCGTCGGCGGCGGGCGGCTCGCCATCTTCGTCGCCACGACGCTGACCCCGTTGCCGGTGATGCCGTGGCAAGTCGCGCAGACGACCTCGAAGCGCTCGCGCCCGGCCACGAGGAGCGCGCGGGTGATCGCGGGACGTGAAGGGGTGACCTCTTCGTCGTGGGCGATCGTGCCCCGCGGCGGCTCGCGCATCGTCTTGCCGTCGGCGAACACCGCGCTCGGTGCGTAGGGATCGGCGCGCCGCTGCTCGAGCATGCGCGAGAGCGACGGATCGGGCTCCTGGAGCGCATGCCGGTTGTCGCAGGAGGCGAGCAAGACGAGGAGGAAGAGCGCGCGCGTCATCGGCGCGCTCCCCGCACGGAGACCGCTCCGAGGTGCTCGAGCTCGCTCCGGAGCTGGGCGACCTCGTCGCGGCCAGCGTCTCCGATGGAAAGCCAGAAGCGATCGATGGTCGTTCGCTCGAACCCTTCGAGCTCGAACACCGGATGATGCAGCCGCGGAAGGCCCGAGAGGACGAGCGCCGAGAGAAACGCGGTGACTCCCGCGAAGAGCACCATGGCCTCGAACATGATGGGGACGTGAGTGGGAACGGAGTTGAAGGGCCGACCGCCCACGTTCAGCGGGTAGTCGTGGGCGTTCGTCCACCACAAGAGGAGGTACGCGAGCGTCGCGCCCGCGAGGCCTGCGAGGAAGACGAGCACCGGGATCCGCGTGCGACGGATCGCGAGCGCAGACTCGAGCTCCGGCATGGGGAACGGCGTGTACGCCTCGAGCTGCACGTATCCGAGCTCGCGAACGCGCTTCGCCGCGCGGATGACCGCGTAGGGCGTCGTGAACTCGGCGATGACCGGATCAGCCATGACGCTCTTTCTCCAGCTCGTACTTCAGCTCCTTGATCTCGGTGATCGCGATGAAGGGGACGAACCGCAGGAACAAGAGGAAGAGGAAGAGAAAGAACGAGATGCTGCCGACGAGGAGCGAGCCGTCGACGATGGTCGGTCGGTAGTTTCGCCAGATCGACGGGAGGAAGTCCCGGCTCTGCGACGTCACGATGAGGACGAAGCGCTCCATCCACATCCCGATCTGGATCGCGAGCGCGACGAACCAGAGCGCGACCGGCGACGTTCGCATCCGGCGGAACCAGAGCAGCTGCGGAGCGACGCAGTTGCCGGCGATGACGACCCAGTAGCAGAGCGCAAACGGCCCGAACGGCCGCATCACGAGGAACGTGTACATCTCGTACGGGTCGCCCGAGTACCACGCGCTCCAGAGCTCGAGCGCGTAGCTGTAGATGACGATCCAGCCGGTCACGAGGAGCATCTTCGCCATGTTGTCGAGGTGCTTGGTCGTGACGACCTTCTCGAGGCGGTACAGGCGGCGCGCGGGGATCATCAGGGCGAGCACCATCGCGAAGCCCGAGTAGATCGCGCCCGCGACGAAGTACGGCGGGAAGATGGTCGAGTGCCATCCCGGCAGGAGACCGGTGGCGAAGTCGCTGCTCACGATGCTGTGCACCGAGATCACGAGCGGCGCCGCCAGGCCGCCGAGCAGACCGTACGCGATGCGCCAGCGGTTCCAGTTGCGCGCCGAGCCGTACCAGCCGAGCGCGAAGATCCCGTAGATCCGGCGGCGCGTCCGCGAGGGAGCGCGGTCGCGCATCGCCGCGAGATCCGGGACGAGGCCGAGGTACCAGAAGAGGAGCGAGATCAAGAAGTAGGTGCTGACCGCGACGACGTCCCACGTCAGCGCGCTCCGGAACTGAGGCCAGACTTCCATCGTGCTGCCCGGATACGGAACGAGCCAGTAGAAGAACCACGGCCGTCCGAGGTGGAGCAGCGGGAACATGCCCGCCTGCATGACTGCGAAGAGCGTCATCGCCTCGGCGAAGCGGTTGATCGAGGTCCGCCATTTCTGCTCGAGCAGCAGCAGGAACGCCGAGATGAACGTGCCGGCGTGACCGATCCCGATCCACCAGACGAAGTTCGTGATGCCGAACGCCCATGCAACCGGGATGTTGTTCCCCCACGTGCCGATGCCGGTGAGCACCGTGTACGTGATCGCCGCGAAGAGCAGGAGCGTGCCGCCGAACGTCACGAGCAGCGCGGGGCCCATCCAGCGCGGCGGGCGGAGCACCTTGGCGAGCAGCTCGTCGGTGACCTCCGCGTACGACGTCTCCGGTCCGAGCTCGAGGACCGCGCTGGATGCCGCCGCCGTCATGCGAGCTCCGGGTTCTTGTTGCGGATGCGCGCGAGGTAGCGGACACGCGGCATCGTGGCGAGATCGTCGAGGACGGCATACGCGCGCTCGTCGGCGTGAAGGCGCGAGACGTCGGAGTGGCGGTCGGCGACGTCGCCGAACACGATCGCCCTCGCAGGACATGCCTGCTGACAGGCGGTCTGGAGCGCCGGGCGCGGGACGCGATCGGTGACGCTGTGGATCTCGTCCTCCCGGATGCGCTGCACGCAGAACGTGCACTTCTCCATCACGCCGCGCTCGCGGACCGTCACGTCCGGGTTGTGCACCAGCTGCTCGAGCGGCGTCTCGTTGCGGTGAAAGTCGAACCAGTTGAACCGGCGGACCTTGTACGGGCAGTTGTTCGAGCAGAACCGCGTGCCGACGCAGCGGTTGTAGACCATCTGGTTGAGGCCGTCGTCGCTGTGCACGGTCGCATTGACCGGGCAGACGTACTCGCACGGCGCACGCTCGCAGTGCTGGCAGAGCATCGGTTGCGCAGCGAGCTGCGGATCGCTCGCGTCGCCCGTGACGTACGAATCGATGCGCAGCCAGTGCATCTCGCGGCCCCTCAGGACGCCGTCCTCGCCGACGGTGGGGACGTTGTTCTCCGCCTGACACGCGACGACGCACGCGTTGCACCCGAAGCAGAGCGACAGGTCGATGGCCATGCCCCACTGGCGCGGGGCAGTGGGCTTCAGCGCATAGAGCACGCGCTTCTTCTTCTCGTGCGGAGCTCGAGGCGCCCGGTGCTCCTCGAGCGTGCGGTGCTGGAGGATGGCAGTGTCGCGGCCCTCTAGACTGCGGTGCTGTTGCGTGACCGGCAGGTCGCGGCGCGAGCCGGTCCTGGTGACGACAGCGCCGGTGCCCATCGACGGTGACCCGACGGTCAGCAACGCGAACGCGTTCGCGCCACGCCCTCGCGCGAGCTCCTCGGCGCCGCTGCGGCCCCACCCGAGCGAGAGCGCGACGGTGTCCTCGGCCTGACCGGGGACCACCAGCGCCGGCGCGCGGACCGTCCGGCCCTGCCACCTCACATCGAGCTCGTCGCCGTTCGCGATGCCGAGCTTCACCGCGGTCGCCTGACCCAGCGTCGCCGCGTTCGTCCACGTCAGCTTCGTGATCGGCGACGGGAGCTCGAGGAGCCAGGCGTTGTTCGCGAACCGTCCATCGTGGACGCGCTCATCGAGCGGAAAGTGGATCTCGAGCTCGCCCGGGGCCGCGACCGGCGGAGGCGCCGCGTTCACGAGCGCAGCGCGCAGCGCGGGCCACGCGAACGGCACCTGGACGGTGGGGAACGCCGTGCCCGCGACCACGCCGCCGACGAGCGCCTGCCTCCACGACGCATCGCTGCCGAACCGCGCGCGAACGAGGTCGTAGGCGGCGGTCTCCGGGTGTTGCGTGTACAATGCAATCACGTCGAGGATCGAACGGCTCGCGAAGAGCGGCTCGATCAGCGGCTGGACGACCGAGATCGTGCCGTCGAACGCGCGCGCGTCGCCCCACGACTCGAGGGCGTGCGCCTGCGGGATCGTGAACGTGCAGGCGGCCGCCGTCTCGTCCTCGTGCAGCCCGAGGTAGGCGCTCTGCCTCGCGCGCGCGACGAGCGGCCCGAGCGCGCGATCGGCAGGTGAGGTGTAGACGGCATTCGTCCCGAGGACGAGGAGCGTGTCGACGACGCCGGCCTCGAGCGCGTCTGCGAGCGGACCGAGGCCGTGGCTCGGCTCACCGGCGAACGCGATCGGTGAGGGCGCCATGGCAACGGTCGATCCGACGTTCCCGAGCACGACGTTCAGCGCGTGCGCGAGCGCATGAACGACCGGCGGCTGCGCGTCTCCCACGATCACGACCGACCGACCGCGATGGGCGGTGAGATCGCGCGCGACGGCGTCCACGAAGCGGGCGTATCCGCTCGCGCGCGATGCGCGAGCCTCGAGGAGCTCGGAGGGCAGCCGCGCGCCTCCTACCCTCGCGAGCAGCGCGCCGGCGACCGCCTCGACGTCGTGTCCCCGGACCGCGAGCCGATGGTCGGCGGCCGCGCCGGTCACGGTGTGCAGCGCCTCGACGGAGTAGAGGCGATTCATCGTGCTCGCCCCGCTGACGAGGCGCCTCCGCTCCGCGAAGTCCCGGGCGAGGCGCAGGTGGGCCGGACCGCTCGCGAGAAAGCTCGCGTCGAGCGCGACGACGACGTCGGCGTTCGTGAGATCGAACCGCGGCTCGAGCACGCTTCCGAACGCGAGCCGCGCTCCTTCCCACGCATTGCTGCGCGGCGCGGCCGCATGGAAATGCACCTGCGCCGCCGGCCAGCGCTTGTGGAGAGCGGCGAGCAGGTCGACGAGCGTCGGCGACGACGTCGGCTCGAGGACGATGTGCAGGCCTCGCCCCTGCTGCTCCGTCCACGGGCCGCGGGTCAGCGACTGTGCGACCGTCTTCCACGTGGTCGGGACGCCGCGACGCTTCGTCGAGCGCGCCCGCTGCGGGTCGTAGAGACCGAGCACGGACGCCTGCTCGAAGACGCCGGAGCCACCGAGGCTCGCGGGGTGCTCGGGATTGCCTTCGACCTTCGTCGGCCGGCCCTCGTGGCTCTCCACGAGGATCCCCGTGGCGTAGCCGCCGAGCGTCCAGGTCGTTGCGTAGAAGCGCGAACGTCCCGGCGTCACCTCGGGAGGCTGGGTGACGTAGGGCACGATCTCCTGCCGCGGTGCGCGCGTGCACCCGGCGACGCCCGCCAGCCCGAGCGCCGCGCCCATCAGCCGCATGAAGTCGCGGCGCGCGATGGGATCGGTCGTCTCGTCGAGCGCGATCGAGAGCTCGTTCTTCCGGGGGCGCGTCATCGATGGCACCCCGTGCAGTCGGTGATCGATCGAACGCCGAGCTGCGCGCGGAGCTCGCGGCCGATCTCGACCTGCGGTCGCGGCGGCTTCCACTCCATGTCCGTGATGCGATCGAGCGGCCGGAGGTGCTGCTCCGGCTCACGGTGACAATCGAGGCAGAACCTCATGGTCAGCGGCTCCGCTTGATAGACCTGGCCCATGTGGTCGACGCGGCCATGACAGGTCACGCAGCCGACTCCCTTGTTCACGTGGATCGAGTGATCGAAGAAGACGAAGTCGGGGAGCGAGTTGATGCGGTTCCAGCGGAGTGGCCGGTTCTCGAAATAGCTGCGGCGCACGGGCGCGAGCTCGGGACTGTCCGGCCACACCTGGTTGTGGCAGCCCATACAAAGCGAGGTCGCGGGGACGCCGGCAAATGGCGTGCGCTGCGCTCCTGCGTGGCAGTAGAGGCAGTCGACTCCGTCGTCACGATTGTGATGGCGGTGATCGAATTTCACCGGCTGATCGAGCGGATCCTGCTGGCCGGTGGCGTACGGCGTTCGTGCCCAGCCGATCAGCGCTGCGGGGAACGCGATCGCCGCCGCCGCGATCGATCCGATCGCGAGCCAGTAGATGGAGTTCGCCGATGGCGCGAAGAGCGCTTGCACGTTGGCGAGACGTTCGTTTCTCGAAGGCTCCCGGTCAATGCGGCATGATCCGCGCGCCGACCGCGATCGCAGCCGTGCGATCGATGATCAGTCCTTGTAGGTCGGGTCGAGGCGATCGAGCCGTCGCAGCAGCGCCGGCCATGCGAGTGCACCGCCCGCGCCACGCGTGACCGCCTTCGATTGCGCCTGCGCTCCTGCGACGATCCGCGGGTCGACGTTCACCAGCTCGCCACCGGAGCTCTGCGCGCGCACCTGGATCGTGCACGCCGCCTCGAACAGATAGAGCAGCAAGAACGCGTCGGGAATGGTGTCGGCGACCGTGATGAGGCCGTGATTGCGCAGCATGAGGAACGACTTGTCACCGAGGTCGTTCACGAGCCGCGGCTTCTCCTCGTCGCGCAGCGCGATGCCCTCGTAGTCGTGGTACGCGAGCGACGAGAGAACGATCGTCGCCTGTTGCGAGATCGGCAGCACCCCCGCCTTCTGCGCGGAGACCGCGATGCCGTTCAGGCTGTGGACGTGCAGGACGCATTTCGCGTCGTCGCGACCGGCGTGGATCGCGCTGTGGATCACGAATCCTGCGGGATTGATCTCGAAGGCGGAGTCCATCACCTTCTTTCCCTCGATATCGACCTTCACGAGGCTCGACGCGGTGATCTCGTCGAAGAGCATTCCGTACGGGTTGAGGAGGAAGTGGTGCTCGGGGCCGGGCACGCGCGCCGACAGGTGCGTGAAGACGAGATCGTCCCAGCGATAGTGCGCCACCAGGCGGTAGGCCGCCGCGAGGTTCACGCGCTGCTGCCACTCTTCGGGGGAGACCTGGTCGCGGACGCTCGGAGCAGTCATCGCTCCTTTCTATCTCAGGAAGCGATGCGCGGGAGATGGACAGTGAAGGTCGTTCCTTCGTCGGCCGTCGACGTGAAGCCGATCTTGCCGCCGTGCGCGGTGACCACCTGCTCGGCGATGAACAGCCCGAGGCCGAGACTGGTGGCGGCCCCCGCGGGCTCGGGCTGGTGGTGAACCATGGGCTCGAAGAGCGTGCCGGTGACCGCCGGCGGAATCGGCGGACCCTCGTTGTGCACCTCGAGCACCACCTCGTTGCTGTCTCCGCGCGCGATGAGCGTCACGGGAGTCTCCTTCGTTCCGTGCTGGAGCGCGTTTCCGACCAGGTTCGACACGACCTGGGCGAGGCGGTCGGCGTCCCACTGCCCATGAAGATCCCCCTTCCATGCGAAGCGAAGCGGCTCGTGCGGATGCACCTCCTTCAGCTCCGCGACCACCTGACGGCAGATGGGGGCAAGGTCGGTGGGCGCCCGGCGGATCGGGATCCCCGCTGTGAGGCGCGCGCGGGTGAGATCGAGGAGGTCGCAGACCATCCGGTCCATGCGCCTTGCGCTGCTCTGGATGCGAGCGATGACGCGGATGGTCGCCGCGTCGAGACCCGGCGATCGCGCCAGCGTCGACGCGCCCATGCTGATCGCGCCGATCGGGTTGCGGAGGTCGTGGCCGAGGATCCCGATGAACTGATCGCGGTAGCGATCCACCATCTCCATGTAGCGGCTCGTCGCTGCCGTGAGGGCCTCGTCGATCGCCTCGTTGAAGCGCGTCACGCCGTCGAGGTCGGAGGCTCCGTCCGACTGTCCGTAGAGCCGGAGCACGCTCGCGCGGAGGGCACGGTACTCGGCGACGAGCTGGGCGAGCGTGAAGCCGCGCTGGAGCCGGAGGACCGCGTGGATGTATCCAGCTCCGCGGAGGCAGCGCTGTGCGCCACGGCCCTTCGACTTCTCCGCCCGCTCGTCGTCCGTCTGGAAGGAGCTCATGTCCTCGACGATGGCGTCCAGGATCTCCTCGGCGTGATCACGTAGATCCGTCGAAGTCAGCGCGCAGTTCGGGAGCAGCGAGCGCGCGAAGACCTCCCACTCCTTCACGATGCTCTGGTGATTCGCGCGGATGAACTCGGATACTCGCACCCTGCACCTCCCGCCCTGGCGCCACCAACTCTAGTCCGCGACGCACGCGAGTGCGCTCGATCGCCCATGAGCTCGCCTTCGCGCGGCACACCCTTCGCAGAAGGCGCGCGCTGGAGGCCGTCATGAAGAAGCTCGCCCAACGTCATCCCGAGCAGCTGCTCGACATGCTCACGGAACGGCTCACCTTCGAGCGGGAGAGCGTGAAGCTCTACGACGCGAGCATCGCGAAGATCGAGCGGGCGTCGGATCCTGCGATCGCAGCCATCGCACCGCAGATGACGCGGCAGCGTGAGGAAGAGAAGGAGCACGAGGAGTGGCTCGTGGATTGGATCCGCGAGCTCGGGAGCGACGCGGACACGGGGTCCGACCTGTCCGAGCTCATCGAGCGCGAGTCACGAGGGATCGTCGAGGTGGTCACGGACGACGAGGAGATCCCGCACGTCTTCCATGCGCTCCTCACCGCCGAGCTCGTCGACGACACCGGCTGGAAGCTGCTCGTTCACCTCGCCGACGAGGCGGACGACGAGGATGCTCGCCGCGAGCTTCGCAACCGGTCGCGGCAGGAGGAGCAGCACCTCGTGTTCGTGAGGAGTGTCGTGGCCGCATTTGCGCGGAGGCTCGTTCTGGGGAGAAGCTCCCACATCCCGCGATCCGTTTGAGAGGACTGCGACGCCGCGCGCGTGTGGATCCGCCACAGCGTGTCGAACGCGGGCGGCGGCGCCGCTACTGCCGGCGTTCACGCGCGCGAGCCTTCGTCAACCGACGGCCCGAGCCGCTTGCGGCAGCGACGCCGCCATCATCGCGGGGAGCGAGGAGTCGCCGCCGCCGGATGCGACCCTCACTTTCGTCGACGCCACGAGCTCGTCTGGGCTCGGGCGACCGCGCTCGAGGACCGCAGAGTCGAAATCGACGACCCGCACCGTCGAGAGCTCGCGAGCGAGCATGGCGGTCTGCGCGGCGTTCTCCACGAGCTCGCGCAGCTCCGTGGTGGCGGTCGCCGTGTCGGCGGTCGCGCAGCGCTCGTAGAGGTAGCGAACGACCTCCACGATGGTCGCCAGCTCCTCCTCCATCGCCTCACGCTCCTCGTGGCCCTTCGCGATCACGACGCTCCGACTCCGGAGGATCCACAACCGCTGACACAAGCGATCGCGAACCGGGCCCGTGGCCGTCTCGTGGAGGCGCGCGGCGCTCGCGATCTGCTGCGAGATCTCGTGGCGCGCCGCGCCCGGAAACACCGCGATGCTCTCGCGATGCGCGATCGCGAGGCGAACGTACAGCGCAACGAGCCGCTCGACGCCGAGCAGATCACACGGCTCCGCACACCCGGTGCGCTCGCGGATCTGCGCGGCGAGGAACTCGATGCGCTCGAGGTCGCAGCGATGCGCGTCGCTCATCTGCGAGAGCAGCGCCGCGCGCTCTCTTGCCGCGTCCGCCCGATGTTTTCGCTCGATCTGTGCGTCGACCATGCGCTGGAAGACGGCCAGCCGCGGCAGCACGAGCACCAGCGCGAGCTCGCCCGCGAGGAAGCCGAGCAGCGGGCCCACCGCCGACAGCGAGAGAATCGCGATCATGAGCGGCAGAACGACGAAGAAGATCTGCGCGACGTGCGTCACCGCGTGACGCCGGTACGTCGACAGGGCGTGCTTCGGCGCGCGTCGCGCGCTGCGGCTGACGAGCATCGGACTAACTCCTTAACGTCCCCTGCGGCAACCAGGTGGGCCCTGCTTCCTCGGGAACGTAGATCGGCTCGCAATGGGCGTGCCGCGAGACCAACCGCGTCAGCGCGCGCCCGCCTTAGCGGAACCAGTCCCGAGGAGGCGGAATGTAGATCCCACCAGGGCCGGTCCTCCGCGGCGCGGGCGTGCGACGCCCGCGGTTCGCGCGACCGCCGGTCGGCGGCGCCGGGGCCGACGCGGAGGCCGCGGCGAGCGGCGCTTCT
>JADMIO010787580.1_pt1 | contig 43791 bp, 39 predicted proteins | sample 8958161 | NCBI WGS metagenome assembly JADMIO01 (sample SAMN16585339, study PRJNA669376) | soil metagenome | isolation source: Crop rotation soil | place: USA: Cullars Rotation, Alabama | collected 2011
GCCGCGACTTCAAGTCACGTGAATTCCAAGCTTCGGATCCCACTGTGCTGGAAAGAGGAGTTGCGTGGAACCGCAAGAGTAAGACGCGACCCTTCGCGCATGATGTCAGAGCTTTCATTGCTCATCCAGCTATCAGCATCATCCCCATCATTATTACCAATAACGGTGAGTATGGGTGCTGGCTTACCGTCTGCATCTTCATCGCCCAATACATCGGCAAGATTGCCGTACACCACATCACTTGTAATATGTAGACGCGGATAGGTGGTGGCAAGTCTTTTCGCTGCTTCGGCAAGGCGCACATTCGCAGCATCGCGCACTTCTTCCACTGCCATTATGGGCATCGGTATTTCTCCGATAGCTACTGGCACTACATATGGCAATACAATACGCAGAGGAAGCTTCATTGCCAGTGCGAGCTCGGCCCCATAATCGGCTGTGACATCACCTCCTAGAGCAGGATAAACGGTAGTGAGAATGTATGACATGCCTTGCAAGTTAGGCAGAAGGCTGTGCACCGATCCTGAGGCTGCCCTATTTATTTTCTTCATCGGAAGAGCGCTTCAAAATATGAAGAGCCTTACCTATCACTTGGGCGATTGTGATGAAGAAAATCTTGCAGTCTAACCAGCCGCTGCGATGCTTGAGATAATAGATATCCCACTGAATACGCTTGCGGAGATCGCGTTCCAGATTGATCTCACCAATGTAGCCTTTAATCTGCGCCATTCCGGTCATACCCGGGACCGCATTGTGGCGAAGATGATAATAAGGTATTGTCTTGGCATAATACCGGGTATGATAGAGCATATGCGGACGAGGCCCGACAATGCTCATATCGCCCAGTAATACGTTGAATAGCTGGGGTAGCTCATCCAAGTGCGTAGCACGGAGAAAATGCCCTACGGGCGTAATGCGAGGGTCGCGCGCGGTAGCTTGTGTGGTATGTGCTTCGCTATTCACATACATGGTACGGAACTTATAGCAGTCAAATTCCAATCCAAGATATCCTGTGCGTTCCTGAATAAACAAGACTGGTCCACGAGAAGTAATCTTTATCAGTAATGCTATTATGGGATACAGCCAGGAAAGAATGCAAACAATAATGGCAAAGGAAATAACCACGTCGACTATTCGCTTGGAGGTCAGGTATGTAGATGAGGGATCATCCACAAGATAGCGTTGATTGATCTCGCCAAACATTTCACGCAGACCTCCGATCTCCGTTTGGATAGGAGACTGGAGAGGAGAACGCGACCGGTTATTGGGAAGCTGGATTATCATAGCAAAAAGGGAGATAGCACTGCATAAGGCAATAGATGTGCCGTCCTCGATTTTTGTGAACGCGAATGTCCGAAATTATCTTTTAATTACCCTTTTAGAACCGCACTTTCGGATGAACTTGACCGCCTTTTAACACCCTGCCAGAATAATGCGCTGAAAAAAGAATAAAATATTACGCCTGCCTGGGTCTGCAATGCAGACTCTTGCATCATAAAAAGAATAGATACCAAATGAAATAGCCCAAAGAAATATCCGCCTTCTGACCTGTGTAGAAAATATAAGGGCCCGAATGCGATCATTAGGAACAAAATAAGACCCGGCAATCCTAACGTAACTAAGGTTTGCAAGTACATATTGTGCAGATTTACATTATAAAGCTCTGATCTGGGGTCTGCTTCATGCATGTCTGGCACACCATGCAAACGAATTTGATCATTTTGAATGTAGTGTACATCACCATTGCCAGTCCCTTTCAACCACAAATGACGAACACCCATATTCTCTATAGCAATGCGCCACACAAACAGGCGTAATGTAAGATTGGTAAAATCAGGTCTTTCATTGCAAAAGCTGTCCCGCATTACAATACGTATGTCTGAATGCGCTACATCTGAAAACCGTTTGTGAATCGGATTATTTGTTCTTAATAGAGCATCTAGCAACACAAGCACTGTGACAACCACTATGATGGGAAGCACTATAGACCTTTTAGTGTGCCTGAAATAACGAAGACCATACGCTGGAATTACCAGAAATAAAAAAACAATGATCAATAGGCGCGAAGCCAGAAGCATCAAAAAACAGAAACAAAACAATACTATCGGCCATCGCCACCAAATCACCCAGCGTTTGCCTGATTCCCGCCATGGAAATACCAGCAATGCTGCTAAGGCAACAATGACATACCATGACATGTATATAGCATTTGCATCCAATCCATTTGTCAGATCATGATAAAGAAAATGATGAAGATGGCCATCTTCAAGCCATTGATCATTTGCCTGATTTAGACAATAAATCCCAACCGTACATATACCCGCCACGAACGACAGAACTACATTGGCCAACCACTCTCTATCAATGCCTGAACCGGCACCAACTAATATTGGCATCAACAAAAAGCTCAGTTTACCTACTGCATCAAACTCCGCTTCACCTTTGTCGCAGCTCCAATACCAGCTTAATGCCCAGAGTCCCCAAAACACACCCCACATCCAGTATGCTGGTTGTTTCCAAAACGCAATTGCCGTTTTCTTAAAGCGAAAACTGAGCAGCCAGCATAGCGCGATCGCCCAAATGGCCAGTGTGGCGTAAAGAAAAGGGAACGGAATGCAGAATGCTAACAAGCAACATCCTGCGAAGGGCGCTTCTGTAAAGGGGGTAGTGCGGCCCATTGCCGCAAAAGTAGCCGTTTACGCAGTAACTTGCCCCGCTTTGACTGCTTGTATAATTACTAATCATATTTCATGCATTTAGCTGGGTCCGGCAAAATCATCGCTGCGCTTATACAATCGGTGGTAGTGCAGGTGTTGGGCCTTATATTTTTTTATCTGCTGTCGCTACATATGGGCACCGACACATTCGGTTTGCTCTCCTGGCTAAATGCTGTAAGCGTATTTCTGACAACGGTAATTGGATTTGGACTTGAGCAAATAGTAATGCGTCGGGTTGCAGCCGGTAATAAAACCTCAGGCTGGGCTGCAACCGCATTCATGTATCATTCCTTGCTAAGTAGCTGTTTTGTACTAGCCTTTTTACTAATGCTTTCTCTGTCACTGGGTCATAGCCATCCGCGACTTGCGCTATTGCCTTTGTTTTTTCTCGCCCAGTGCACGGTACTTTTGGTCACACCACTTAAGTTGCTATTAAATGCCAGATCACGTTTCGTCCCCTACGCGGTGATCGCGCTTGGGAGTAATGCTGGCAAACTGGTTTGGGCAGCCTGGCTGCTAAAGGAAGGAAAGTCATTTGATTTCAACTCTGTGGCAATTATCCTGATTAGCTTTGGGATCGCCGAAATTGTTGCGACTGCCCTATATATCAAAACTGCCGGCCTGTTACCACCCTTGCGTGTGCCAATTCACGGCTATAAGCGACTGCTGAATGAAGCAGCACCGCAATATGTGTCGGTGTTATTTGATATCAGTTTGGCCCGCGCAGATTGGATTTTGCTTGGGCTCCTTGGCACTGACGCTGCCACAGGTCAATACTCGTTCGCCTATCGAGCATTCGAAATGCTGCGAATTCCTGCCATTGGCATTAGTCTGGTTCTTATGCCACGACTAGCACAATTACTCAGGAAAGTAGATTTTCTTGCAAAATCAACTACAGGACATATAAACCAGTTCTTCCGGTTAGAAATATGGTCAGTAGGTACGGTGGCGTTGGCTATGGCTATCCTTTGGACACCAATCGTTGGACCATTGACTCACGGGCGCTATGGCAGTCCGGCAGAGACCGAAGCCGTCTTGCTAGCCTTATGCCTGCCCCTGCACTATAGCATTAACCTTATGTGGATGATTGGATTTAATGCTCGAAAGTATAAACAGCTTGCGCGCATTACCGTAATAACCTCCCTGATAAATCTCAGCCTCAATCTGATACTCATACCCCGACTTGGCGGTACCGGCGCAGCAATTGCTTTTTTTGCAGCCTCAGCACTTCAGGTAATCCTCTATTTTCGACTAGTATCACACCACGGGATGATTCTCAACCCAAAGCCACTGCTAATTGCACTCACAGCTATCGTGGGATTCTACTTGTTAAGTCGCGTGGAGCTATTTTCCATGTCACGGCTTCAACTGGGCTTTGCAAGTCTAGCCGCTTACCTTTTTATCACTGCCATATTACGCCAATGGCGCCGTGGTGATGTGACATTTATCCGTCGAGCAATAGCGTCATGAATATATTAATGCTCTGCGATGAATATCCACCGGGACGACATGGGGGAATCGGCACGGCTGTTCAGTTGCTTGCAAGAACGTTGGTGAAGAATGGCCACAGCGTTGTGGTCGCCGGACTTTATTCGCGCAGCTATGGCGGCGATCATTTATTTGTGGATGAGGGCGTAACAGTATATCGCTTCTATTATGGCTTCCCAGGCCTTGTCAGGCAGGAAAAGTTAACGGTAAAGATTGCGTACGCTGCACTTCGCTACAGTGGCATGTTGCAAAGAAGTATAGTCAGTGGCCTAAGAAGATATGGCAAAGCCCTCCAACAAATCATTCGTCGACACGACATCCAAATCTGTGAGATGCCTGACTTTCAGGGGTACATGCCGTTTGTTACGCGGTATACAACCTTCCCTGCGCTATCAGTGCCCGTTATCGTAAAACTGCACGGCACACTAAGCTATTTTGCATACGAGTCCGGCACTTCGCCATCCGCAGCTATCTTCCGTTCTGAACAAGAGATTTTGATGAGTGCTGACAATGTTTGTAGCGTAAGCCGCTATACAGCTTTGCAGACCGCACATTATTTTGATTATTCCAGGAACATCGATGTACTCTACAACGGCATTTCCATTCCACACATAAAGGCCGTAAGCAAGACAACCCCTCCTACCGTCATTTTTTCTGGAACGCTTGTAGCAAAGAAGGGCATTTACCAATTGATGAAAGCATGGAATCTGTTACATGAGGAATTACCGGAAGCAGAACTTCATGTACATGGGAAGGGACCAGTTACTGAAGTTGCGGCGTTATTATCACCTGGAGCACGAAAGAGTGTTCACTTTTATGGCCACACGCGACGGGAAGAGTTGATGAATGCCCTCGCAAAAGCAAGCGTTGCAGTCTTTCCATCGTACGCCGAGTGCTTTGCCCTCGCCCCAATGGAAGCAATGGCTATGGGTACCGCGGTGATCTATACAACCCGGAGTTCTGGCCCCGAGCTTATTACTGATGGGGAAGATGGCTTGCTATGCGACCCCGATGATGTAAAAGGGTTAGCGGAAAAAACTAAGTTTCTTCTACGCAATACGCATTTTTGCACTGAAATCGCGATACGAGGTCAGGCAACTGTATTGCAAAAGTTCTCTATTGACCATATCGCTGAAGAGCACATTGCCTATTATCAAAACACGCTAGAACATAACTCATTTGAACACTAGTTTTTCGACAAATCAACAGGCTGATATTATTGGTAAGTTCCGCCGGTTTTTTTCCGGTATAGATTGGGTATTGGTACTACTGATGCTTGTTGTAGCAAATCAAGCAGTAATAGCCTTAAAGGTTGTCGGTCTTGTTTTGGTGTTGCTCCTCAGGCCTAACCTTCGCCTCGGATTATTTAAGGGCCGATTGCCTCTGTTTTATGCGCTTATTTGTGGGCTCGCGGTCGTCAATCTACTGGTGCACGTACAGGATTTCAGCAAAAACTACCTAATTTCTTTTTGCCTTGCCATGATGTATTGGCTGGTCTGCTTATTCTGTTGCCACCAACTTAAGCTCAGTATTGAGAAAAAGGGGCTGCGTGTGGTACACCGAAGCCTACAGTTATTTACTGTGATTAATCTCGTCGCTTCGGTTTATCAGTTGGTCCACATCTCAATACTCACTGGCAAGTTGAACCCTTATGTCAGTCTGCCGTTTCCTTATGGGATGTCGACGGGTGACAATATCTATGGGGCCTTCCTGCAACTTTCTTATTGCAACATGATGGTGAGTGCTATGTTGTGCATGTATTTTCTTTTTCGCGGAGATTTTTGGTATGGCCTTGCCGCCTGTACATCATTGCTACTGGTATTTGGCAATGTTGGCAACATTATCTTTACAACAATAATAATCTTACTCCTCCTCATTTCCCTGGCGGCAAGGCTATTGCCAAAAAACTCTGTTTTGGCCTCCACGATGTCCAGGCTAACGCCGCCGCGTAGCAGCTGGAAAATATATGTAGGCTTCACCACTCTTTTCTTAGTATTCTACGGCCTTATCTCTTTCGAGAATTTACGCTACACAGGCATTAAGCTGGCTGAAAAGGTAGAACAGGCAAGCACGCCCAAAACAAGAGCACGCGCCAAAGAAGAGGCTATTGAAGCTGATCGCTTCAAAGCTCTTAGGTTTGACCAATATGAGTGCAAACCATACGTGCCTGACAGGGTCGATTTTGCCAGACGCACAGCCCTTACAAAGCTTGCTTGCTCAGAACTAGCCGGTAAGCGACTTTCACTGCGTGAAACCAAGGCATATTTATTAATCAATGCGCAGACCTTGCTATTGGGTGCCGGACCCAATCGCTTTTCATCCCTGACCGCTGCGCGGATGTCTGGTCTTGATAGTAGCCGGATCTTCTCCAAAATGTTACCGCGTTTTTATACGCCAGCTTATCACGATAACCATCGCCTCTTAAATGTAGTGCGCGTTGGAGCTACGCAAGCAGAATATTCAAATAGCAACTGGCCGGATACTTTTTACAATCAGCTTCTGGGTGAATATGGCTTGCTTGGTGCTATCCTGTTTGCTGTGTTCTACGCATGGTTTTTTCTACGACGCTTCCGTCAGCTTTCTTATGGTATCTGGATTTCCGCCATGCTGATCCCGTTTGCATTGCTTACCTATCTTTTTGAGCCATTGTGTGTGATGCTGTTTTTCGAGCTACTTATGTTTATCGACATAGCACGGCATAGCAATCAAAAAGAAGCGGATTCATATGCCTAGCCCTGCCGCTACTGTGCTCATACCGGTATACAATGGCATGCCGTATCTGCGCGAAGCACTGGAGAGTGTTTTATCGCAGAGCTTTGGAGACTATGAGCTATTGATAATAGATGACGGGTCAAAAGACGGTACAGCTGACTTTGTACGTACATATTCTGATCCGCGAATCAAACTGATATCACGGCCTAATAAGGGCCTTATTGATACACTCAATGAAGGCCTGGTGGTTGCAACTACTTCCTTGATCGCACGATTCGATGCAGATGATATTTGCATGACCGACCGGCTGGCCAGGCAAATGGCATTTATGCGAGACAACCCAGAGTACGTAATTGTAGGCAGCGATATCGAGTACATTGATAAAGATGGCATCTATCTGATGCCCTATACTATGCCGGGCCATACCGATGCCGAGATCAGGGAAACGGCTGGTCAACTCTGCCCTTTCGTGCATTCTGCTGTGATGTATCGAAGAGATGCTGTATTAGCAGCAGGCGGATACAGTGCCGGAGCCATCACTTTTGAGGACCATCTACTCTGGGCCAAGATGCTGCGGATCGGCAAGGGGTATAATCTTCCTGAATCATTGATCAAGGTTCGCTTCAACCCCGCGTCCGTGACTGTCGATGAAAAGTGGCGAGGGAAATCGTTCTCGGCAATAAAGTACCGTTCGATAGAACAAGGATTTGTTACTCCCGAGGACGCGGCAACCTTGAAATCCTTGTTGGTCAAACAGGCAGGCGCAGCTTTTAAGGAGGCTTCTTACTATAGCATGATGGGCAAGAAGTATATCTGGAACCAGCCGAATGGCGCGAAGGCACGTGAACACTTGCGCAGGGCCATTCGGGCCATGCCTGGTAAGCCGGAGCCATATTTGCTTTACTTGCTATCTTTTTTCCCGGGAAGGCTTATTAAGTGGCTTTATCAGAAGACAAAACAGCAGTAGTGATGAGAATAGCGCTGATAGCAAGGTCGACATTGCATAGCTCACCTGGGGGAGATACCAAACAGGTGCTTGAAACAGCTGCAGGATTAGCAAGACTGGGAGTTCAAGCTGATGTATATCTTACCGACAAGCCAATTGTTTATCATCACTATGACCTGCTGCATTTTTTCAACATAATACGACCAGCTGATATACTGAGACACGTCGGCAGAACTAATAAACCCTATGTAGTCTCAACCATTTTTGTTGAATATGGACACGAAGTGGCACCGGGCAGTCTTCGCCATACAATCAAAGTAGTATTGGGTGCCGATGGTGCAGAGTATGTAAAGGCTATTGGGCGTTATGTAAAGAATGGTGAGCGGATTGACAGCATGTCTTATCTACTAAAGGGCCACCGTCGTGCTGTAAAGCGTGTAGCAGCAGGGGCCGCGCTCCTTCTACCCAACAGTGAATCAGAATACCGGCGTTTTATTATTACATACGGGATCAAGAGACCATATATTGTTGTGCCGAATGGTGTACATACCGAACATATTTCTGCGACCTATCCCAAGCTACCCGCTTACGAAGGCGCCGTCATCTGTATGGCACGCATAGAGCCGCTTAAAAACCAGTTACGCCTGATCCATGCGCTACGGGGCAGCGGCTATAAGTTGTTTATTCATGGGAAACCTGCGCCTAATCATATTGGCTACTATAACCATTGTGTACACGCCGCCGGAGAAGATTGTCATATAGCAGGATGGCTAGATACAGATGCACTGTATGCAGCTTATTCATCGGCAAAGGTTCATGTACTACCTTCCTTTTTTGAGACCACTGGCTTATCATCCCTGGAAGCGGCTGCTATGGGCTGCAATATTGTGGTAGGCACCGGTGGCGACACTCGCGACTATTTTGGCAATAGGGCCTGGTATTGCAGCCCAACTGATACAGCTTCAATTCGGGCGGCAGTTGATGCCGCTTACCATGCCCCATATGATGCATCGTTCCGGGAGTATATACTTAGCCATTACACCTGGGATCGCGCAGCGGCAGAAACTTTGAGAGCATACAAACATGTCCTGGGCACCAACCTCATTAACAGCTTTTGATCTTGCCCACCCAAACACTTAAAATTGGCATTCTTGGAACGCGCGGCATACCAAATCGCTACGGCGGATTTGAGGAGTGTGCTGAACGTCTGGCTGAAGGACTCGTACAAAAGGGCCATCAGGTAACGGTATATAACTCTGACCGGCACGAATACAAAGCTGATACCTGGAAGGGGGTGACAATTGTGCATTGCAAAGACCCCGAAGACCGGATAGGTACTGCAGGACAATTCATTTATGATCTCAACTGCATCAATGATGCGAGAAAAAGACGATTTGATATAGTACTGCAGCTGGGGTATACGAGCAGCTCAGTGTGGTGGTGGCGATGGCCACGAAAGGCTATCAACATAGTGAACATGGATGGTCTGGAATGGAAACGCACCAAGTACAGCGCGAAAGTGCAGGCCTTCTTAAAACGTGCGGAGCGGTGGGCTGCTTTGCACGGAGATACCCTCATAAGCGACTCATTGGGCATACAGCAGCACCTGTTGTCGACCTATGGTAAACAGTCTGCTTTTATACCATATGGCGCCAATGTATATAAACACCCTGACCCGAGTGTCTTGAACACCTACGAACTGGAATCGGAGACATATCACTTACTTATAGCCCGGCTCGAACCTGAGAACAATGTCGAACTTGTGCTGCAAGGCTATCTGAATAGTGGTGATGAGCGCAAACTCATAATAGTGGGTAGTACTGGCAATGCCTTTGGGAAGGCGCTTCAGGAAAAGTATGGCAAGGAAAAGGGGGTAAATTTCTTTGGCGCTATCTACAATGCAGATGTAATTAATGCATTACGGCATTATTCGCATCTGTATTATCACGGGCATTCTGTCGGAGGGACAAATCCTTCGTTACTTGAGGCTATGGGCTGTGGTGCGCTCATAGCTGCTCACGACAATATCTTCAATAAGGCGATACTGGGCGATCATGCGTTTTACTTTTCGTCTGCAAGCGATGTGAGCAATATTATTCGCTCTTGCCATTCAAAGGCTGAATATCAATCATGGATAGAAGCGAATCGGGAAAAGATTGTTACCACCTATGACTGGCCCAAGGTAATAGACGCCTATGAGCAAGTGATGATTGGTGAATATGCCAGCCGGAAAAACAAATCTTCGAAAGTCTGACACAGGAATCAGACGCTTGCTACATGGATCTACAAGGAGCAACTACTACCTTGCCACCTTCGCCTTAAACGCTCCAATTGCGTTCCTGGTGAAGTCGCTAAGTACAAGCCGGCCACTGATTGCGGCACGTTCAGAAAGCAGGGTATCCCAATGCTCTGTCCCCTGCCAGAATATCTTTTTTAGCTCCCACATGGCCTCTGGAGAGCTATGCGTCAAGCGATCTGCAAGAGAATCAACTGCTTCATCCATTTCGCTGGTGTTGCCGTGCACCTCTGAATAAAGTCCATGCCGCTTGGCCCACTCTGCGCTACGCCATTCAGCAGCATCAATAGCCAACTGGGAGAAAGAGCTACGCCCCATCTTACGCTCCACAGCTGGGCCCACTACAAATGGCCCTATACCTACGGCCAGTTCACTGAGCTTTACAGATGCCCCTTCCTGAGCAATGGCGTAATCACAGGCAGATACAAGCCCAACTCCGCCACCCACTGCCTTACCCTGTACGCGCCCTATGATCAGCTTATGGCACTTGCGCATCGCATTTATCACATGTGCGAAGCCACTAAAGAAACCCTTGCCTTCTGCCTCATTGGAGATGGCCGTTAGCTCGTCGAAGGACGCGCCGGCACAGAACGCACCGTGACCGGCACTACGCAACACTATTACCCGCACGCCTGTGTCCATACCCACATCATTGATCGTTTTCGCAAGGTCGCGCAGGATAATTGCCGGCAGCGCATTGGAAGATGGGTGATGAAACTCTATGGTGGCAATGCCGTGCTCAACCTCGTGACGCACATAAGCGCCTGCTGCGTGCTGCATGATATTTAAATGTGTTAATGGTGCTAATTGGCGAAATTAATCCCCTTTTTGCGCTTTATCCAATGGAGATGTGCGGACCGTAAAACTTTGGTTCCTTACCGAACAGCAAATCCAGTACCATTTTTACTCTGGCCAGCTTTTCACGAAGTAAGGTTTTAAAGCCTACAGACGTACTTACGTCTTTGGCATTAAAAGCAATAGCCTGCATATCCCTTCTATTGGCAATGAACAATGCACGCGCATTATGGAAGGGCTGTGAAATGATGGTTATTGCTCGCTCTCCGAAGACGTCATGACAACGCAAAATGCTGTCCAGGGTCCGAAAGCCTGCATAGTCCATGACGATCCGGTCCCGCGGTACTCCAGCATTTACTAGATCGGCAAGCATAGTTTCAGGCTCGTTGTAATAAGCATATCTATTGTCCCCGCTCACAAGGATGTAGTCAATTTTGCCTGCCTTGAATAAGGCTGCCGCGGCTTCGATTCTGTATAAATAATACAGATTAATCCAGGGGCGCTTCACATATTTGGACGTGCCAAGCAGCAAGCCAACCTTATGATGCGGTAGTGATTGGATGTCTGAGTACATCTGCGCCTGTGTACTGCGCCATACCCATTGGTCGATTATCGCTACCAATAAAACAACTGCAACAAATGCCAGTAATGTCCGGCGAAGCCATTTACGCAGGCCATGGTTCATAGGCCTACGAAGATAACGATAAGGAACCTCCGGCGACTTAATTCAGCCTCCTCAACGCACGGCGTGCACTACGGCGTTCCACACCTGGACCTTCAGCTATTACTTTATTTAGCAACTCTATCGCCTTGGCCTTTTGATCTAATGCAGCATAGCATTCTGCAGCCATTACCATAGAGCGATAGCGAGTATGAGCATCACTGCTACTCATACTTTTCTTATAACGAACCAATGCGTCCAGATAAGCGGCTTTACTATAGGACCTATCGCCGCGCTCCATATCGCTAAGATCATCTGCCTCAACTTTTGGCGGTGCGGCTAACGACTTTGCCTTTGCTGTTTCTGTAGGTACCGGCTTAGCAGCTACTATTTCCTTCTTTCCATCATCACTATCCTCTGCGGCATTATACTCCTTATAGAAATGTGCGGCCGGTGGGGCTTTGGTAGTAGTACCGCCAGCAGTAACTGCATCGGAAGCAGAAATTGGGCTCGCTATGACCGGCGAAGCTGCAGCTATTGAGCCATTGGTCTTCTGCATACCTGCAAGATCCTGCCCTACTGTTGATGATGTGTTGCTTTGTTGAACATCAGCCCTTGTCGTCGTAGTGGAAGTAGCGGACGTGTTCTTCGAAGTGGCAGCCTGGTCGTTGGTGGTAGTTGAAGCGTTTAAGGTATTAACCGGTGCATTGTTGTTACCGGTTACGTCCACATTCGGAGAGCCTGCACTTGCATCACTTGACCTATTAACAGTACCTTCCGTACCCGCACCATTATTTCCACCGCCATTACCATTCATAGCCATGCGCGAAGCCGGAGATGCTTCCTTGTTATGAGACCGTTCAAATGCCCAGATCAGTCCAAATATGAGGATAATACCCGCTGCTATTGATCCCACGCGCCAGAGGGGCTGCACACTGCTGTGTCTGCGTCCTGAGCGAGCCATCGGCATCGTCGCCGCAGGCGCCATGGAGTTGAGGTGAATTTGGGGGGATATATTAGCAAAATGCTCTTTGAGGAAACCACTGTTGAGGGCAGAAATGGCTGCAAGCGCCTCTTCTGTATGCTCTTCAAAGCCTTCCATAGCCAGACTGCACAATGGGCAGGAGCTAAGGTGCACCTCCGCCGCATGCGCTTCCTCGGGCAGCATCGTACCGCTCAGGTATTCCTTCATCTGCTTACGCGAGAGGCATACGCTTTGGTCCAGTATATGAATCAGCTGCTCTTTCATTATCTACACCGCTTTGGCGGTCGTTGTCGGGTGGATCAGTTTAAGTTTTAGGTTACGCCTACCGTTCTGTATATGACTCTTAACATCTGCAATACTATAGCCAGTGGTATCAGCAATACCTGAATAAGTCATCTTCTGGAGATAAAACAAGGTAATACAGGTCCGCTGGGCCTCATTGAGCTCGGCTACTGCAGCCTCCAGCTCATTGAGTAATACTTCGCGCTCAGGCATATGATGCGATTCTTCCTCAAATTCCATATACTCAGGCAGCGCAATTGTATTATTTGATACAGGCAAACTGTGCCTGAGGTACATAAGACAATGATTGCGGGTCACCTGCATCAGCCAGCTCTTAAATCGGGTTATCTCAAAACGTTTAAGATCGTCCAGAAGTTTAATGAAGATCTGCTGAGTTGCATCCTTCGCAGCCTCACCATCTTTGAGGTATTTAAAGCATACACCCAGCACCAGGTGAGCATAGCGCTCATAGAGGCAGTTCATCGCCTGACCTTCGTGGCGATGAACGTAGCGATGAATTACTTCCTCATCGCTGAGCTTGCGATATTCAGAAAGTGGCAAGGGGGGCTTAGGCTTCACAAAACACGTACAATATCGGGGATATAGGACAATACAACTATCTTCTATAGGTCAAAAATCACGCCATGCTGATGCTGCTTACCGGTCTATACAAATATAACATAAAGGGTTCGATTATAGAGACTGCTATTTTATGAAAAACGTGGGTTTTGACGAATAATAGACATTGATTTTTATTTATTTAGGGTGTGAATGCCTGAATGCTATTCATTTTAGCAAACTTATCCACAAGGGCTGCAAATTTTAGCTTATCTTACCTATCGGTTCCAGCACAACCTACTACAATATCTCCGCGTATTCCAGCAGCTTTATACCGGGTCTCGCCCGGGTCTGACCCGGGTTTCACTCGGGTTTGGCCCGGGTCAACTTCCTCAAGACTACACCATAGATACATCCCAGCCATAGGTCAACCTGGTTGGAGGTCTATCCTATGACTAGGAAAACAACCCTAGAGGATTACCCTGCAGGCCGCCTGTATGAATGCATACTATTTTGCCGCCCGCGCCGAAAGTCCGTTCTTGTAGTAAGGTTCTCACCGTCATCATCATTTTAGATGTGTAAACCACGTCTAGCTGGATGCCGGTTATGTCATAGAAAGAACGCATGAATTGAATAGCTTCTTCCGTCCACTTGCCGAAGCGAGCATCATCAACGGGATGAATAGTGACCATTGGCTTCTGCTCTATTGCTTGCATCTGTACTAGCGATCCGGCATTCTCTATATCCCTGGCCACATAGAATCCGTGTAATTGCATATGCGTTGGTAGGGCGCTATGCAGGCCACTGAGGGTAGTTCCCGTTCCTACAGATAGGCATACATCTGTAGTATCGGAAGGGATTAGCCTGGCAATATCCGCCGCACCCCTAACGCCGGCTTCGTTAGCTCCACCTTCCGGTACTATGTAAGCATCAGGATACTGACTTACCAGCATTCCTAAATCTCTCGTGGCTGCATACTCAGTCTTGCTGAACATGATCAACTCCATGTTGTACTCCCCGCATGCACGGAGTGTTGGTGTCAACTGATCACCGGTATAATGACCGCGTACGACGCCTATAGATTTTAGTCCCCATTCCTTTGCCGCATAGGCTGTAGCCACAAGGTGATTGGAATACCCTCCCCCGAAAGTGAGCAGCGTGTTTTTACCTGCTGCTGTGGCGGCCGCAGCATTATACTTGAGCTTATACCATTTGTTGCCGGATACTACAGGGTGCAGCTTATCCAGGCGCAGCATCTGTATGCTTGTGCAGGAGCCTTTCGGAGCCCAATGTGTGATATCATCCAGCGTGGCAAGAGCCTCATTTATCATAGCCATACTCACGCAGATAGGCTTCATTGTCTCGCCACTTGGGACGCACCTTGATAAATAGCTCCAGATGTACCTTACGCTGCAGGAATTCCTCCATCTTCTTCCTGGAGCGGATGCCAAGTTCCTTTATGCCTTTACCGCCCTTGCCTAGCAATATCATCTTCTGTGTTTCTCTACTGACTATGATCTCTGCTTTAATCACGTCCAGTGTTTGCTTCTCTTCAAACGATTGAATGATCACAGCGGAGTGGTAAGGAATCTCGTCCTGGAAGAGGGCATATATCTGCTCACGTATGATCTCTGCTACGAAGAAGCGCGTTGGGCGGTCGCTTATGTCGTCATCGGGATAGTATGGTGGTGCTTCAGGGAGGTGCTCGAGCACTTTTGGGATAAGCACATCTGTGCCTGCCTTGCTTAGGGCGGATACCTGGATGGCTTCCCACTGGGGAAAGGCAGTGCGATAGGCAGTGACCTTTTGCTCCAGTTGTGCTTTGTCCTTTATAAGGTCGGCTTTATTTAGGAGTAGCAGGGTGGGAACTTTTAGCCTGAGTCCTTCAGCTATGGGGCGGAAGTGTTCGGGATCTTCTGTAATGTCAGCGATTAGGAGGGCTACGTCGGCGTCTTCGAGGGCATTCTTTACCTGCTGCATCATCTTTTGGTGCAGCTTGTATTTCGGTTCTATGATGCCGGGTGTGTCGGAAAAGATGATCTGGTAGTGCTCATCATTCAGGATGCCGAGGATGCGGTGGCGGGTTGTCTGGACTTTGGGGGAAGTTATAGCAAGCTGCTCGCCGAGGAGGGCATTGAGCAGGGTGGATTTGCCCGCGTTGGGCGGACCGAAGATGTTTACGAAACCTGAGCAGAAGGGAGGTTGTGACATTGAAGGTGCGAAGTTACTGGCGCAGGAACGGAGGGTAGAGAGCAATGGTCAGGAAACAAGTATTGTTCGATCTGTTATGGTGTCGTGCAGCGCAACCTGACCAGTTAGCTGACTGGATGGGTAACTCTTCGTTGCTTGTAGGTATAATGTACCATGAATGATGTATGGATGTAGTAGGGATGTTGTAGGAATGAAGGTTACTATAGTATTACTATACTGTTACTATAGTATCACTATAGTATTATTATAGTAATTGACGACAAGTTGTAAAGGTCGTTTGCTAGCGCCCCTGTGCAATACATGGCATTTGGGCGCAAAGGGCTGGTTACACTGTGTATTACTTATGGTGGCGAATAAAAGGTATTGATGTCGTTGCTTTCTAGGGAAACTGACGTACATTTGCATCCACATCGCGAGGTAGAGCAGCGGTAGCTCGTTGGGCTCATAACCCAAAGGTCACAGGTTCGATCCCTGTCCTCGCTACAGACAGAGTGAAGTCCCTCCTACCCTACTTCACTTTAAAAAAAATAGCCACACCTTGAACCCAGTGTGGCTATTTTATGGGGTTTTATAGACGACGATTCAACAAATAGATTCACAGTACGACTGTCAGCCGTTTTTATACCATTGATCACCAGGCAAAAACCTAGTAGCCACCAATGCTAAAAAACCGTACCCGTTTCGTTATTACAGCCGTTGCGCTTGGTTTCATTTCCCTGCTTACTTCCTGCTATTCTTCCCAGCAGTTCGTTCAGCCCTCTCTCACACAAAAGGTTTCTGGTCACCCGGAGTATCTGAATAATCTGAGCCTCAATGGGCCAGAGCGCAGCCTTAGCCTGACGACAAATCGTAGCTATACTGGTGAGTCTTGCGGCGGAGCTATAGATCCATCCAAAGGGAACAGTGTAAGGACGAAATATGCCGCCATGCTAAATGTGTTGCCGGAAGCTATCGCAAACCTTTCACTCTACCGTTTTATCGATGAGTGGTATGGTGTGCACTATCGCCTTGGTGGCAATAGCAAGACCGGCATTGATTGCTCTGCTTTGATGCAGCGCCTGTATGAGCAAGTGTTTGGTATGAACCTACTGCGTACAGCCGTTGAGCAGTTTGGTACTGCCAACCTGATATGGAAGAAGGAATTGTGCAAAGAGGGCGATCTGGTGTTCTTTAATATTAAAAGGAGCCACATTTCCCACGTTGGGCTCTATCTGATGAACGGCTTTTTCGTGCATGCCTCTTCTTCGCAAGGGGTGATGATCAGCAGCCTGGACGACAAGTACTGGAATAAGTACTTTGCCTGTGCGGGACGGGTTCTCTAGTATTATTTACTTTTCCTGTTATTTGAAGAGACTGTCTTTGGATGGTCTCTTTTTACTTTATTGAGCGCCTGACTTTCTTTCCTAACATTATCTTTGTATATCTGCAAGGAATTAATGACTCCCTATGGCGCAGAATAAAACAATAGAAACTGAAAATAGTGTTGCTGAGTTCCTGAAGACTATAGGTGATGAGCAGAAGCGGCAGGATTGCTCGACCATTATTGAATTGTTTACCGAGCATTCGGGATTTGAGCCTAAGATGTGGGGAACAAGCATTGTCGGCTTCGGCGCCTTTCATTACAAGTATGAAAGCGGACATGAGGGAGATGCGCCTCTTGCAGGATTAGCTGCACGGTCGAATGCGATTACTCTTTATCTCTCCTGCCATTTTGATGAAAGGGAGCAGTTGCTTGCACAACTTGGAAAGCATCAGACAGGCAAAGCCTGTATCTATATTAAGAAGCTTGAGGATATTGATACTGGTGTGCTAGGGCAAATGGTGAAGCACACTGTGGAGCGTACTAAGGAACTGTACGAGAATTGACATGCCTAGCTGTGGACTGTTCTTAATTGAATATCCATAGAATAAACGGGAAAGGCATGTCGCCAACAGACAATACAAACATTATTTTAATGGCTATTATTCTATAGCTTTACTGCTGATAGTAGATTAGTATAGTTCCTTAAGTCTTGTGGTCGCTGTTTAGACTGGCGCCAAGCTCCCTGGATTGTTTCGGTTACTCTTAAAACGAAAATCCTATGGAAACAAGACTACACCGCCTTGCTGCGTGGGCATTAGTCATTTTTTGCTGTCTTCCATTCCTGGCTTTTGGCCAGGTGACTGTGCAATTGCAGGTGCTGCCCCCCTACTCGCCTTATTTGAGTGATTATACCTCGAGACCCAAGGCGATGGTTATTATCGTGATTAATGCCAGTGCTCAGCCGCAGAGCATTTACTTTACCGGCAGCGTTACCGGGGACAATGGTGTGAGCGCGCAGACCAAGGCCAATTACAAACCATCCCAGGCTTTAAGAGTGGCCCCTGGCAGTAGCTCATTCACAGGTACACAGTTAAGCCCAATGTTTAACTGGGACATGGGAACACTGCAAGGGGTGAATACACAGGAAGTGCAACGCTCGGGCTTATTGCCACAGGGTAATTACCGGATATGCGTGGACGTGCGGGACTATCAGACAGGCAACATTATTGGCACATTGCAGCCCTCGGCCTGTAGCCAACCTATTAATATCGCATACGCGCAGCCACCTGTAAACCTTAATCCGCCTTGTGGAACGCAGCTTGCCAACATAACTTCCGGACAGCAGATACCTTTTTCCTGGTCTACCATTTTTGGAGCAAATATGACCAGTGTGCAATACAACCTGAAGATCATGGAGATGGTACCGGGTATGCGGAGTCCTGGAGATGCGCTGCTATCGGCAACAGCACCCACAGTTGTGGACATCAATACCACAAGTAATACCTACCTGCTAAATAGTGCGCTGCTAGGGCCGCCCCCGCTCAACGGGGACAAGAAGTTTGCTTATGCAATAACTGCTACAGATATGACTGGTCGGGGTATGATAGCCAACAGGGGTATGAGCGAGCCGTGCTATTTCATTTATGGCAGCCGTAAGAAAGACACAGGTGTCAGTGCGATCAACTTTGGTGGTAAAGTGATAATAGACACTACCCTGCCAAGCGGAAGAATGGACGGCACAATTGCTTGTGGCGGCAGGTCGGCTGTCACCTGGACGAATAATACGGACTACAAATACCTTGTCTTAAATATCCTCAATGAAGGCGATTGTCCGGCGAGCTGCGCTATAACAATGGCGGGACCGCCTTCGCCTCCAGGATCAACTGGCAGGACGGTATCCCCTCCGGCGCCTGCCGTTCCATCGCCACAGTCGAGCAATGGCAGAGAAACTATCCAGGTATTTAACGCCCCGCCAAAAGGCGGTTCTGCTACGTTTACTTTTCAATGTGGCGCCGGACGCCGCTGCAATTTCCTGTACCATGTGTCTGGCGCTAACGATGCGCTGGGCGCTGCAAACAATACTTATAGCGCGCCGGCTGTACATTTTGACTCTAATAGTGTGACACATAGCCCAGGGCTATCGCTGAAGTGGAGCAGGTGCCAGACAACAGTAATGACGCTACTGGAAATAGCAAGCGATATAGGTGCTGATCTGACAGTAGCACCCATGCAAATCACCAATGATGGGACCTGCAAAATTGAAATAAGTGTCGTTGGGATTCGCGATGTGGTTGTGACAGCCAAAGGAGGGAGTGTGGTAGTGACCGGACCCGGTGGTGGCAACTTCGTAGTGAAGAAAGGAAAGAAATTAACGATAAAGGGCCGTTGTAATGATACCGAACAGGCTGATAGCAACTGTGCCGGAACAATTTCGAGTATCAATATGAAGTGAAGTAATCGCTTTTATATATACCTATGAACCGTTGCATTTTAATAGTAGCAGGCATTCTTGCGTTAGGATGCAATCAGACATCGGTAGCCGGCAAACACCATGCAGAGAAGCAGTACGGACCAAAAGGCGCATCACCGGTGCCAAATGATGGCAAGACTGCTGCGCCTGCGAGCCTATTGTCCCTAACGGATGCAGAAAAGATACTAGGGGAACCAGGACATCTAAGCGATACTTTGACCAGCCGGGAAGGAAATGAGTTGATATACAAGTGTGCGTATAAGGCAAATGCTGAAGACCTGAAGACACACAAGACGGGTATCCTCTACTTCCTGGTCGAATACTATGACGATGAAGCTTCGGCACAAAAGAGGTATTCGTTTATTAAGAAGGCTAATGAACCTCACCGAATCAAAACCCTGAATGATCTGGGCGACGAAGCATACTTTCATAGTGACAATCAGAACTTCTACTTTGTAATGGTAAGGAAGGGACCAAAGGTGTTTAACATGAAAGTGAATAAGGTAACGAGCAATACCTCCCTTGATGCTTTCAACAATGTTGCGAGGCAAATTACCAACAGCCTATAGGTGCTTACAACTCATGCGAAACATAAATACGACGCGAAAACACATACCGACTGTTGCAGCCTTATGCCTGGCTATGCATATTGCGCCTGCGTGGAGCAAGCAAATCACCTTCCCATGCGCAGGCAGCACAATCGTCCTTATGGACAGCGCGTCTGCTGCGAACATCAACGTGCAAGCTGATGCCTACACACGTGAGCTTACTCCTTTTGATCTTGCTATCCGATTTGACAAGACACCGGATAAGCTATCGCAAAGAGATTACCTGCACAAGGCTGCCGTGGATGCGCGTAATTGGCCGGCTGACGAGCAAGCGCAACTGCGACTTGCTTTCGGGCGTATCGATTCTTTTGCAAAGGCAAGTGGCGTGCGTCTGCATATGCCGGATACGGTAAAGATGATCAAGACCAGCGGCGGCGAGGAGTTTGGAGCAGAAGGATATACCCGTGGCAATCGTATTATGCTAAACACTGCGGCACAACCGATAGGACTGCATCTTGTAGCGCATGAGCTATGGCATGTGATAAGCAGAGGAGATGAAAAGGTGAGGAATGATGCATATGCAGTATTTCATTTTAAGCCCTGCAACAATATTGTATACAAGCCTGCCATGCACAATCATGTAATTACGAATCCTGACTGTCCCTACCTGCAGCATTATGTGCACATAGATAAGGATGGCGCCGGAAGCGATGTTGCACCGGTGCTGTACACGAAAGAAGACTATCATCCTGGCTTCGTAGCCATGCAGAGCGCCAGTATAGGATTGCTTGCATTGACAGGCGATGATGCGCACAAACAGCCGCTGATGAAAGACGGCGAGCCTGTAATTTATGAGATAGAGACCTCTCCAGATTTTATGAAGCAGATTGGCATGAACACGCAATACCTGCTGCATATTGAAGAGATCGCCGCCGAGCATTTTGCAGCATTGGTAGGCGGAATGAAGCTGCGGCAGATGGAATATGTGGAGGGTATGAAAGCCGCTCTGATGCAGTGAGTCCGCATGTGCTGCACCAACGAATAACTCATATGCTAGAACTAAGACCCGTATGCGAAAACTGTGGCAAGGCTTTGCCCAACGATAGCGAAGAGGCCATGATATGCACGTTTGAATGCACCTTCTGCAAAGACTGCGTGGACAATGTGCTCGAAAATGTATGTCCCAATTGTGGCGGAGGTTTTGAGCGACGCCCTACCCGTCCAAGAGCTTCTTTAGAGAAGTATCCGCCAAAAAGTGATGTCTACGTGAAGCCGATTAATATGGAGCAGTTTGCTGCATTGAGAGATAAGAACAGAGATATTAAGCCCAACCTTAGATAAGACTTAGGTGCTCTGCGGATTTGAGAACATCACCAGGATAATGATAAAAGCAGCCACCCTCCTAATGGCTTTAGCAGCCGTTCCGATATTCACTTTCGCCCAAAAGAATAAACCAACCTCAGCAGATCAGAGCAAGCCGTTTGTGCTGGGTGTAGTTGATGAGATACAATCGCGTGTACTGGGTGAGAAGCGCATTCTGAACATCTACCTGCCGGAAGGGTACAATAGAAGTGACACAGCGAGGTATCCTGTTATTTATTTGCTGGACGGTTCGGCTGATGAAGATTTCATCCATGTGGTCGGCCTGGTTCAGTTCAACACCTTTGCATGGATCAACCGTCTTCCCAAGTCAATTGTAGTAGGCATTGCAAACGTGGATAGGAAACGGGATTTTACTTTCCCTTCGACAGTGAAGGATGAACGCGAGAAGTTCCCAACTACAGGACATTCTGATCAGTTCATTGCCTTTGTTCAAAAGGAATTGCAACCATTCATTGAATCGAAATACAAAGGCACAAAAGAGCGAACAATCATCGGCGAATCACTCGGTGGCCTCCTCGCAACTGAGATCCTGTTGAAGGACCCCACCCTATTCAACAAGTACATTGTTGTTAGTCCAAGCCTTTGGTGGGATAATGGCTCTTTGCTTCATCAGCAGTCAGAGGTATTTGGTGAGCATTTCGCGCAGCAGACTGAGGTATACATCGGCACGGGCAAAGAAGGACTCGCGCCAAGTACAAGTCCGCATGTAATGGAAGTAGACGCCAATATACTGGCCGACCGCCTGAGGGAAAGCAAGAACAAGAACCTGCGGGTATTTCTTGATTATCTGCCACAGGAAGACCATGCTACCATAGGGCACCAGGCAGTGCTTAATGGTTTAAAGCTGGTTTACAGCAAGAGGGATTAGCTACGCCGAAGTACTTGCTGCTTCGCTCATCCTACCCCTCCACCTCGCGGGTGATCACTACCTCGCCACCGACCCTGGCAGCAATTCTGGCCAAAGCTATAACCACTACTACGGCAAGGACGGTGGCCAGGATGGCGTAGATGTATTTTGAGCTGAGGCTGTCGTCGCTATTCATTATCCGCTTAATGGTTTCCTTGATCGCATCGTTCCATGCGAGGGCTGCTACCAGACCTAAGGCAGCGCTGGACAAGGCTATCATCGATTGCAGGACCATTTTGGTGGTTTCTTTTGCGAGCTTCATTTTTTAGCGTAAACATAAAAACATTGACAATACAGATGCGTCGCTGAACATTAAGCATAACTGCGTTTCCCATAAGGACGAGTCTACTCACACGAAACATAGTTATGCCTTCTATGGAAAGGCGCCATTACGCCCAGAGCATAGTTATGTTTCCTTTAGAAAGACGTCATTACACTCGAAACATAGTTATGTTTCCTTTAGAAAGGCATCATTACACTCGAAACATAGTTATGTTTCCTTTAAAAAGACGTCATTACACTCGAAACATAGTTATGCTTCCTTTAGAAAGACCTCATTACACCCGAAATACAGCTATGTTTCCCATCCGGAGCCTCCTCTAAGGCCGAAACATAACTATGCATCGTATGTATAGAGGATGCTGAACGGTATATTCGTCTGCCACCCTATCTAAAATCAGGCAATATGTACAAAAGCATTCCTGCCGACATAAAGAAAGTGAGGCTTGATGCTAACCTGTATGCGCTCCACAAGAGCGGTACCAGCATTGCCGACTTTGGGATGGACAATACCCCTAACCTGCTGGATAACGGTTTTGGACTCTATTCGACGGTGAACATCAAGCCGACGATTGGGCCTATGAAAACCCAGTTTTACAGGATCGGGCTGATGATAAAAGGGAGTGCGCACTTTAGCGTGGGGCTGGAGCAATACAATCCACAAGCCGGACACATGCTCTTTGGTTTTCCCGGGCAGGTGTTTTCGCTCAGCGGTTTCAGTGATGACTGGCTGGCGTATTACATGCTGTTTACAGAAGAATTCATTGCAGAGATTTTGCCTGCGAGAAAGGGAGATCAGTTTCCCTTTCTCAGCTATTCCGGTCTGCAAAGCTTTCCTGTTGACAATTCTGTTGCAGCGGAGATAGTGCAGATCATATTCAGGATGAATGACGAGATCAAGGCGCACAGGGCAGACTGCAGCGAGATGATCAGGATATACATCCGGCAGATACTGGTTCATGCCCGACGGAGCTATGGCAACACTGCAATGGCAGCACAGAACAGTCCACCGCTCCAGATGCTTCACAGCCGATTCCTGAAGGAAGTGGGTCAGCATTTCCTGACAGTGAGAAAGGTATCAGCCTATGCAGACATGCTATGTGTCTCGCCCGACCACCTGAACCGCGCCATCAAGACCTGCTCAGACAAGACCGCACATGAATTAATAGATGAGATGCTGATACTGGAGGCGAAGACCTATCTGCTGCACACCGATCTGAGCATTGCTGAGATAGGCTACAAGCTTGACTTTACTGATCCCTCGCATTTCAATCGATTCTTTAAGAAGTATTGCGCAGCAACACCTGCAGCATTTCGCAAACAGTCGGAATTAGTCCATACAAAGCAGGATTGATGCTATAGTACCGGGTGATGACGCGTGCATCTTTGGTGTAACAAAAACAAAGCACCATGATCACCGAAGAAAACAAAACAGTAGTCCGCAGGATGAACAAGGAATTCATTGAAGGCGGCAACATGGCTACCCTGAATGAGATTTTCGCAGATGACTTTGTGAATCACACAGCGCCTGCAGGTACACCTACTAACAAGGATGGTGTCATCTATTTCTTCAACTACTTCCTGAAGCCCGCCTTCCCCGATCTGAAAGTGGAAATCCACGACATGGTCGCTGAAGGAGACAAGGTGACTACAAGAAAGTCCTTCCATGCTACCCACAAGGGAGCATTCCTTGGAGTGGAACCAACAAACAAACCGGTAGTGATGGAAGTAATCGACATGATCCAGCTACGCGACGGCAAGTTCGTCGGTCACTGGGGCATCTTAGACATGAGCAGTGTCATGGCCCAGTTGGCGGCCTAAGGTGTGATCTCAGTGATCACCCTGCCTACACAACCGTTAGGCATTTGTATGTGGAGCAAGGCTGCCAGGGTCGCCGAGATGTCGGTCATGTGCACTTCTCTATGAGTTTGCCCCTTCGGAATGCCCCAGCCATACCAGATCAGCGGTATATGGGTGTCGTAAGGATTCCAGGTGCCATGCGTTGTGCCGGTGGGTGCATAGCCATTATAATACCCAGGCTTTAGGATAAACTGAATACTGCCAGAGCGCTGACGGTAGTAGCCATTGATAGCCATCTCCTGAAGCGGGTGGGGCAATTGGTTCCAACCATTCAGATCAAGGTCCATGGCAAAGGCTACCTCAGGACGTTTCCTCAGCCAGCTCATCACCATGAGATTTAGCTTTAACCTATCGTCCAGCCCTCGTCCAGCAAGCGCATCTTCCCGGAAATAGACTTGGTAGTTCTCCAGTGAGCGCACCAGAGAATCCTTGCCTATCTCCTTTTTCAGAAAGGCATTAAGGTCATTCCGCATCGTCCACTCGGGGGTATTACCCGCTGGCACATTGAAGTCATTCAGGAAAACAGAATTGTGTGCGGCGCCATGATCGGCAGTAAGAAAAACAGTGTACTCTCCCTCCCCTACCTCATTGTCTAAATAGCGCAGAAAGGCGGCGAGCTCGCGGTCCAGCCGTACATACATATCCTCCAGCTCCAAAGCATTAGGCCCATACTGGTGACCGGCATAGTCAGTAGACGAAAGAGAAACACACAGCATGTCCGGATCATCGCCCATGCCCAAATGGTTTGCACGTATGCAGGCGCGGGCGAGCTTCAGGGCCAGGGTATTGCCGGCCGGCAGCTTGCGGATATTATTGTAGCGAAAAGCACCCTTTGCCGAAACGGGCCCGGCCTTATGGGGGAAGCAAGGCTCGGTCTCTCCCGTCATCTTACCCTCATAACGGATGCAGGCATCGGCGGTACTTTGGGTATAACGCTCCGGACGGTCAGCCAGCCCCCAATCACGAGCCATCAGAGAATCCACAAGGTGACGCTCATTAAAACGCTGTACCCAATCAGGAAGCAGAGCTCCGTAGTAAGTGGAGGTAGTGAATGTACCTGTACTATCGTCAAACCAGAATGCCTTGCCCAAATGCCCTGCAGGAAGAATGCTGCTTCGGTCTTTAAGAGATAGCCCATATACCTGTGATCGGAAGTTGGTAGCCAGGCGAAGCTCATCCGTAATGGTAGTGGTCAGCAGGTTGCGCGGACTCATTTGCCCCCAGATCCAGCTACCTCCTACTGGCTGAACGCTTTTATCATCAGTGCAGTAGACAAATTTTCCATTCTCGTACCAGTCGTTGCCAGCAATGCCATGTATCGCGGGCACCGAACCGGTATAAATACAGGTATGCCCCGGCGCAGTAAAGGACGGCAGGTAATTGATCATAGCCTGCTCACAACGAAACCCATCGCGCATTAACCGCCTAAATCCGTCCTGGCCATAGTGATCATAGTACCGATACAGGTAGTCCCAGCGCATCTGGTCCACCACGATACCTACCACGAGCTTTGGCCGCACCGTTCCTTTGGCGGATGTCGATGAAAGCCAGCAAATGGATAAGAGGGAAAAAAGTAGGATGCGCTTCATGTTGCAATAGTAAAGGCTACGCCAAAATTGAGGCTTCTAAAAGGAGGTCACCCCTATCTTTTCTTTATTTTCGCGCCCGTTACCCGGATTGTCCGGGGTTTTTTAGTTGAAAACCATCTTTTCAACGTATCAACCTTTCAACATATCAACCTAAATAATGGCAGACATCTTTGCAAAGTTTGAAAAGCGCCTCGGTCCTATTGGCGATTATGCAGAAAAAGCACCCGGTTATTTTGCCTTCCCCAAGCTGGAAGGTGAGATTAGCAACCGCATGAAGTTCCGTGGAGTTGAAAAGATCGTATGGAGCCTGAACAACTATCTGGGTCTGGCTAACCACCCTGAAGTTCGCAAAGCCGATACAGACGCTACTGCAAAGTATGGCCTGGCTGCCCCAATGGGTGCCCGGATGATGAGCGGAAACTCTACAAACCATGAGGAGCTTGAGCGCCAACTGGCTGAATTCATAGGCAAGGAAGATGCGATGCTCTTCAACTATGGCTATCAGGGCATGGTAAGCGCTATTGACGCGCTTTGCGGTCGCCACGATGTGATCGTATATGATGCCGAAAGCCATGCATGTATTATTGATGGTCTGCGCCTGCACCCCGGCCATCGCTATGTATATAAGCACAATGACGTAGCCGACTGCGAAAAGCAACTACAACGCGCTACAGAAATGATCAAGGGCACAAACGGTGGCATTCTACTTATCACCGAGGGCGTCTTTGGCATGAGCGGCAATCAGGGCAAGGTTGCTGAGATCGCAGCGCTCAAGAAAGACTATGAATTCCGTCTTTTCGTAGACGACGCCCACGGCTTTGGCACAATGGGCAAGACCGGTGCCGGCATAGGCGAAGAGCAGAATTGCACTGATGAGATAGATATCTACTTCTCGACGTTCGCCAAGAGCATGGCTTCCATCGGTGGCTTCCTTGCTGCTGATAAGAAGATACTTACCTACCTGCGCTACAACATGCGCTCTCAGGTATTTGCCAAGAGCCTGCCGATGCCTATCGTAGTAGGCAATCTCAAGCGCCTCGAGCTGTTGCGCAGTAAGCCAGAGCTTCGCGAGAAGCTGTGGCATAATGTAAATCGCCTACAGAATGGCTTACGCGAGCGTGGCTTCAATATCGGCACTACCAATACACCGGTGACACCAGTATTTATGGAAGGCGGCTTGTTTGATGCAACGCAGCTTATCCATGATATGCGTGAGAATTACAACATCTTCTGCTCTGTAGTAGTATATCCTGTAATTCCAAAGGGCCAGATCATGCTCCGCCTCATCCCGACGGCTGCTCATACCGATCAGGATATTGACGAGACGCTCGCCGCCTTTGAAGCTCTCAACAAGAAGCTTGTGAATAAGGAATATCCGCAGGAAATGCCAACGTTAGCTAAGGCGTAATGAAGGTTTTTATCGTTGGTGCATCTGGTCTTGTAGGTAGCAACTGCCTGCACCACTTTACCGCACAGGGTTGGGATGTGATGGGCTCGTACTTTTCGTATGCTCAGGAGGGTCTGGTCTATTATAATACCCTAGAGTCTGATCATTCGCTGAACTTCGACATCTGCGGCTGGAAGCCTGACGTTATAGTTCATTGCGGTGCCCTGACACATGTGGACTATTGTGAGACGCATGAGGAAGAGAGCTACTCACAAACAGTCCAGAGCACAAAGAACATCATCAAGCTTGCGAATGATTGCGGCGCCAGGATGGTGTATCTGAGCACGGACTATGTATTTGACGGAACGGCCGGCCCGTACCTGGAAGACGCTCCTGTAAATCCGCTCAGCGTTTACGGCCATCATAAACTACTGGCTGAGCAGAGTGTATTGGGTGACGTTGCTAGCCCGTTAGTATTGAGGGTAACAAACGTGTATGGTGATGAAGCGCGCGGCAAAAACTTTATCGCCCGCATCATTCAGCAATGTAAGGACGGAGCAACGCTCACACTGAAATTGCCTTACGACCAGTATGCCAACCCAACCAACGCGGCAGACATAGCCAGAGCAATGTATCTATTGCTGAGGGATAATCACGCGGGCATATTCCATATTGGTGGTAGCGACTACATGAATCGTGTGTCACTAGCGTTGCGTGTGCTGAAGCATTTCCCCGGAACCGGTTATGATTTGCAATCGCTCTCTACCGAAGCACTGCAACAGCCAGCAAAGCGTCCGCTACTCGGCGGCTTCATCAATCTGAAGTTTGCAACACTATATCCCGATTTTCTGTTCTCTACAGTAGATGATTATTTGTCTGCGCGTGAGGCATAATTGATTAATCAATAGCAAAACAAAAGCTCCGGCCTGACCGGAGCTTTTTGTTGGGATTGTGCCTACTAAGACCCGAATGAGTTCGTGGGCAAGACAAATATCGCACGTTTACCGGAAGTCCGCCATAAATTTTTGGCTAGCATTTGTCCGTAATGGCACACAATTCCTAACCATTTGATACATAGTTCTGACAAATAGTCAGCGCAGATGCAGCACAACTGACAAAACGAGTAACAATTATTGGGTGGAATGTGGTTTGCTTAGATAACGGCGTACACTTAACCACCAAAATCTACTAAAAATGATCACCATGTACAGCAAAAACCAAGTAATGCCCCGCGCACTGGGCAACATGCTGGAAGACATTTTCTCTAACAGCATCAACAAAGTATTCGGCGACGAAGGTCTGGCCGGCACTCAGCACGCCCCCGTCAACATCCAGGAAACCGACAAGGGTTATGAGCTTCAGCTCGTAGCTCCCGGTCTGAAGAAGGAGGAATTCAAGCTGAGCATTGACCGCGACATCCTCACCATTTCCTTCGACCATAAGGAAGAAGAAACCGAGGAAGCTTCTAAGTGGCTGCGCAAGGAGTATAAGGCGAAAAGCTTCAAACGCTCCTTCACCCTCAACGAAAAGATCGACACAGCTGGTATCGCAGCGCGTTACGCTGACGGCATCCTCCATGTAACTCTTCCTAAAAAGGAACAACAAGAAGTGAAGGCCCAGGAAATCTCTGTTAGCTAATAAGAAGATCCCTTTTCATGTAAAGCGACCCTGTTTGGGTCGCTTTTTTATTGGGACTAAGCGCATGCAGGATGGGAATATGAGAATTCATCCCCGGAAGCCTAACACTTGATGAAGATTAGTATTCCGAGGATGAATTTTACTCTTCCGAGGGTGAATTCTATGCTTCCGAGGGTGAATTCTACTCTTCCGAGGATGAATTCTATGCTTCCGAGGGTGCATTCCACTCTCCTGATGGTGAATTTTAGTCTTCTGACGGTGAATCCGCCTTAAGCGAGAATGAATTTTTCTCATACCAGTATGTATCCTGATTGTCCGGGAATGAATTCTTCTCTTTAAGCCTTGTCCGGTATTATGGCCTCTTATTTGCTGAGTTTTATGCCTTACTGGCTCCATTATTATACACGCCCTCAGCATGCGAACTATCTCTATTCTCAGATCTCTAGCCTGGTTCATCATCGCAAGTATTCCTTTGGTCGGGTTTGCACAGACCTTTAATGTGACCGGTTCGATCAAAGACAGTAAGGACGGACAACCTCTGACAGGTGTAATCCTCTCGCTTTCTCCGAAGGAAGACACCACAAAAGTTCAGAATGGGATAACCGATATAGACGGCTTGTTTACCATCGCCGGTGTTGCGCCCGGATCTTATACGCTTAAGACAAACTATATCGGGTATCAGGCGCGCACGCAGACGGTTACCGTCACCACTGCCGATGTGGCTCTTGGTAATATATCTATTGCGGCGGGGGCAAATACACTTAGCGGTGTTACGGTCACGGCAGAGCAACTCCGTGCGCAGCAAAGCGGAGATACATCTTCTTTTAATGCCAACTCTTACAAGACGAATCCCGATGCTAATGCCGAGGATCTGATAACAAAGATGCCGGGGGTGACAAGTGAGAATGGAACCGTGAAGGTGAATGGGGAGCAGGTGCAGAAGGTGCTGGTAGATGGCAAGGAGTTCTTTGGCGACGACCCGAATGCGGCCATCAAGAACCTGCCTGCCGAGATCATTGACAAGATCCAAATCTTCGACCAGGCCAGTGAGCAGGCGCAGTTTACTGGTTTTGATGATGGGAATACTTCGAAGACAATCAACATCGTTACCAAACGCGGCAAGGCGAATGGATCCTTTGGAAAGATATCAGCCGGATATGGTGTAGATGATGATTCTAAGGACAGCCGCTATACTGTGGGTGGCAACATCAACTTCTTTAATGGTGATCGTCGCATTTCTTTGGTGGCACTGGCGAATAATGTCAACCAGCAAAACTTCAGCTCAGAAGACCTGTTAGGTGTGACCAGTGCATCGGCAGGACGTGGTGGAGGATTTGGAGGAAGCGGAGGTGGCGGCAGAGGCCGCGCTGGTGGCGGAGGTGGAGGTGGCGGCAACAGCAGCTACGGAAGCTATGGTGGCGGCAACCCAGCTTCCAATTTCCTGGTTTCACAGCAGGGCGGTATCACCCAAACCCAGTCTGCAGGGATCAATTATAGCGATCAATGGGGTCCTAAGCTTAAAGTAACAGGGAGCTATTTCTTCAACCGTGCTGACAATGAGAATGCCACCTCCCTTACAAGGAACTACATCGTCAATAATCCAGATAGTGGACTTGTATACCGCGAGAATGGTCTGAACAGCAGCCTCAATTATAATCATCGCGCGAGCGCCCGTCTCGAGTGGACCATAGACAGTATGAACTCTGTAATACTGCAACCGCGCTTGAGCTACCAGGACAACACAACTGATCGTAACCTGTTTGGGCAGACCACGCTAGGGGCAAATACAGATCAGAGCAGTATTAATAATCTATACAATGCGCACAACAGCGGCTACACATTTAATAACCAGCTTACCGTTCGTCACCGCTTCGCAAAGCGTGGTCGCACTGTTTCACTGGGTGTAGGTACCTCTTACAACAGTAAGACAGGCGATGGTCTACTCTATTCACAGAACCGCTTCAGCACTACCGACACCGAGACCACAGATCAGCACTATGACCTCAACGCAACCGGACTAACGCTTTCCGGTAATCTGAGCTATACGGAGCCTATATCACGTAAGAGCCAGGTATTAGTTACCTACTCACCCTCATACAACCATAATGTATCCGACCGCGAGACCTACAATCGTACAGGTACCGAATACACCGCGCTCGATACGGGCCTCACAAATAAGTATGACAATAACTACAATTACCAGAAAGGCGGTTTCGGCTATCGTTATAACGACCAGAAGATAAGCTTCAATGCCAGCCTCAATGCTCAATATGCCACCCTCACCGGCAACCAGACATTCCCATCAGCATCTACCATTGATCGCAACTTCACCGACCTATTGCCTCAGGCTATGTTGAACTACAAATTCTCCAGGACAGAAAACCTGCGGTTCATGTACCGGTCGAGCACTAATGCACCCAATATCTCCCAGCTACAGAACATAGTGGACAATAGCAATCCCCTCCTCCTCCGCACCGGCAATCCTGATCTGAGACAGGACTATACCCACTCAGTCATCATTCGCTATGGCAAAACCAGCTCGCAAAAGGGCAATGGTCTGTTCATATTTGCCAACGGCAGCTACGTGAACAACTACATTGGTAACAGCACTATTATTGCGGTGAATGATACCACCGTCAGGGGAGTGGTACTGGCACGCGGCAGCCAACTTAGCCTTCCGGTAAACCTTGACGGCGATTGGTCTGCACGGAGCTTTATAACGTACGCTATGCCTGTTAAGAGCATCAAGACCAACTTCAACCTGAATGCAGGGATAAACTACAATCGCATTCCTGCCATTATCAATAACCTGATGAATTTCGCCAGTAACTACACGATTAATGGTGGTATCGTCGCAGGCAGCAATATCAGTGAGAATATAGATTTCACCCTATCAACAAATGGCGCGTACAACATAGCGAAGAATACCCTGCAGTCTCAGCGGGACTATAATTACTACTCTCAGACTAGCAGCCTCCGCCTAAACGTGATATTCCTGGATGGCTTCGTCTTCCACACCGATCTCAACCACACCCTGTATTCAGGGCTTGGTGAGGGATATGACCAGCAATTCCTGCTTTGGAATGCTTCCCTCGGCTACAAATTCCTAAAGAATAAGTCTCTAATGGCCGATATCTACGCCTTCGACATCCTGAAGCAGAACAGGTCCATCTCCCGCACCATTACAGATACCTATATAGAAGACGCGGTAACGCAGGTATTACAGCGTTGCTTTATGGTGCGACTTACTTATACTCTGCGTTCCTTTAAGAGCGTTGGTGGAACAGAACCATCTGACTCACCCCGTGGTGGCGAGGGAGGCTTTAGAGACAGAAAGGGTGGAGGAGATCATCCAGGTGGGTCTGGCGGAAGGATGGGAGGTGAGCAGTAAGCACTCATTCCAGTTCGTCATTGCGGGGAGGAGGCTCGGGGACGACGAAGCAATCTGCACATTTCGAGGGCTAACAGTCCTACGCAAAGGGATTAAGCTCGTCCCACAAATCCTTCCAATTTGGATTCATTTCTTTGACCAGCGCCTCCTTCCTTTTACGGCTACCGCCCTTAATACGCTTTTCCTCTGCAATAGCTTCAAGAATTGAACCATATTCTTTAAAGTACACAAGCTTATTGCAATTATAAGTTGCAGTGAAGCATGTAGGATTGAGTTTGCTCTTGTGCTCAGGTATGCGTCTGATTAGATCGGCCGTTACTCCGACATAAATGGCAGTATTGGAAACTGTCGTTAGGATGTACACATAACCTCTCTTTATCATTGGCTGTTCTGGTGATTGTGCAGATTGCTTCGTCGCTCCCCGAGCCTCGCTCCTCGCAATGACGTAAAAGAAAGACTACTTGATATACCCCAAAATCTTCAACATACTCTGAGCGCTCTGCTCCTTAGCATATAGCCAGTCCTCCAGGTTTCCGTTCTTGTCGTACTCTACTACTACGTGTTTTGGAGACGGAATCATGCAGTGTTTGATGCCACCGTAGCCTGCTAGTTGGTCCTGGTAGGCGCCGGTGTGAAAGAAGCCTATATATAGAGGTTCGGCGTTGGGGCCTTTATCATTTTTGGGGAGGAATACTGCGTTGATGTGTTCTTCTGAGGTATAGAAGTCGTGGCTGTCGCAGGTTAGGCCGCCGAGATGCACTTCCTGGTATTCTCGGTCCCAGCCATTGATGGGTAGGAGGAGGAACTTCTCTCCTATGCCCCAGGTGTCAGGTAGTGTGGTAATGAACGACGAGTCGATCATGTACCAAATCTCCCGGTCGTTCTGCTGCTTCTCGTTCAGTATGCCATAGATCACTGCTCCGGACTCGCCTACAGTGAATGAACCGAACTCCGTATAAATATCCGGGACAGGTACACCCGCTTTCTTGCAGACTTTCTTAATGGTACTTACAATCTCATTCACCATGTAGGAATAGTCGTAGTCGAAACCCAGTGAGTGCTTAATAGGGAAGCCACCACCAATATTGAGGCCTGTAAGCTCAGGGCAGATCTTCTTAAGCTGGCAATAGAGGTTAAGCACCTTATTGAGCTCGCTCCAGTAATATATATCGTCCTTGATGCCCTTGTTCATGAAGAAGTGGAGCATCTTAAGCTGAAAGCGGCGGTTGCCTTTGATCTTGTCAACATAAAACTCCAGCACGTCCTTCACACGTATGCCGAGGCGAGAGGTATAGAAATCGAACGTAGGCTCCTCCTCTGTTGCAATGCGGATGCCGATGTTTACGGGATCCTTGGAGCGAATGCTTTTCTTGTAGTCTTCAAACTCGGCTATGTTATCCAACACAGGAATCACATTCCGGAAGCCAGTATTGATAAGGCCCGCTATATTCTTCGTGTACTGCCGTGTCTTGAAGCCGTTGCATACAATCGTAATATCCTTGTTGATCTTACGGCGCTTGTATAATGCCTTAATTAGTTCTATATCGTAGGCAAAAGACGTCTCCAGGTGCACTCCCTGCTTTACGGTTTCTTCTACAATAAAAGAGAAGTGAGAGCTTTTGGTGCAGTAGCAGTAATAATACTTGCCATCATACCTGTGCTTCTTTATCGCATCATTGAACAGCTTTTTTGCCTTAGCCACCTGCATACTGATCTTGGGCAGGAATGTGAGCTTGAAAGGTGTCCCGTATTTATCTATCAGCTTTTGGATGTCCAGCCCGTTGAAGAGAAGCGTGTTGTCTTCAGTTACGTCAAAGCCTTCTTGCGGGAAGTCAAATGTCTGCTTGACGAGGTCGGTATAAGTATTATTCATGGCGCGCTAGGCGGCTGGCTGGGGCTATGAGTATAAAAATGGTGCGCGCCAAAAGTAACAGCATTTCGGATTTCTGAGCTCGGATTTCGAATTGGCGACTATGTGGGCCGAAATGGCGTCATCTTCGCGTGGCATATGAAGCGAGCATTAATTGCCATGCATGCTGCTATTCTCCTCTGGGGATTTACGGGTGTGCTGGGTAGGGCTATAAGCCTGGACTTTCCAATACTGGTGTGGTGGAGGATGCTGCTTACTGCGCTGATTATTGCTGTAATTATTAACTATAGGAAGGGGTGGGTGCCGGTGTCGAGGAAGGATTTGGGTAGGCTTGTTGTCGTGGGCATACTCATGGGCTTACACTGGGTGGCATTTTATGGGGCCATAAAGTTTGCTAACGCTTCTGTAGCTCTTGTGTGTCTTTCTACGGCGTCCATATTTGCTTCTTTGCTAGACCCCCTGGTGAATAAGAGTGCCTGGGATGCGAGTGAGCTTGGGGTTGGGCTATTAGCTATCGCGGGGGTGACAGTGATCTATCTATTGGATGAGAAGGGACAAGCTCAGGGGACGCTGAGGAGTATCGGTATTGTAATGGGTGTGGTTGCGGCTATTCTTAGTGCTGTTTTTACCGTGTTGAATAAGTCTATTGCTGCTAAATATCCGGCGCGGACGATGGTGTTCTGGGAGATGGGAAGTGGTTGGGTGTTTATTACTATGGCTGTGGGAGTGGCGCTGGCTGCTGGCTGGAAACGCTATCTGCTGAATCCTACACATACAGACATACTGTTTATGCCGGTGGGTTATGACTGGCTATGGATTATTGCACTGTCTCTTTTCTGTACTGTGTGGGCACAAAGCCTTGCACTGACTGCATTGAAGCAGCTGAGCTCCTTTACTGTGACACTATCCGTGAACCTGGAACCTGTGTATGGGATATTGCTTGCCTTCTTATTCTTCCACGAGAACAGGGAGTTGGGGAGAGGTTTTTACATTGGGGTGGGCATGATCATCCTATCCGTGGCGTTGCAGATGCTGCGGATGCTGCGGCAGAAGGAGTTTGTTGCGGAGCGGGGTGGGATTGACTAGAGTCCGACAGCAGCTGTGGGGTACTCAAAGCCTGTGCTTTCTTCTTTCATTTTTATGGGGCGGACCTCTATGCGGGTGCCTGTATTGTAGATGAACTCGGGATTCTCCTGGGCAATGCTGATGGCTTCGTCAAGGCTTTGTGCCCGTATGTGGTAATAACCGCCTATTACCTCTCCGCTTTCATCGAAGGGGACGCCTTCCCAGTCTCCGGGTCTGCCGGAGATGATATTTCCCTGCCAGTCTATTGGCTGTGCGGATATGAGTCGCCCCTCTGCTTTTAGCCTGCCTATATAGGTCTCGCAGCCTTTGAGGAATTGCTGATGGACATCCGGGGCGAGACTGTCTTTACTGTTGCGTTGCTTGCGGATGAAAAACATGTATTCTTTCATAGCATGATGGATATAGCAGATATGAATATAATGCTTCTTTAGGTGATAGTGCGCTGGCTTCCGGGAGAGCTAAAGGATGATTGAAACCCATTCAGTACAACGTGTCACTTCCCTTACTATACCCTATCCTTATACTAACCTTATACTAACCTTATACTAACCATATACATACTCCCACTTATCCTTTATCTAGCCATTGTCCGGCTATGATCAAGGAGCTTCCTTCCCGTTAATGTAGCCTGTAGCTGCGTAGGTAAGTCCGAGGTTTGGTGAGGTCACATACTGCTAAGGAAGGCTGTGCTTTATATTTGCTTCTATGCTGCCACAAACCCCTACGTCGCGACTGTCATTTGAAGAGTTTAAGGGTGAAGCCCTTGCTGATTACCGCCTTGCCGTTGCATCACGGGAGGCCTCGCTCATAGGGCGCCGGGAAGTGCTGACAGGGAAAGCCAAGTTTGGCATTTTTGGGGATGGTAAAGAGCTGGCGCAGATAGCTGCTGCCAAGTGTATGCAGCCGGGAGATGTGCGTAGCGGGTACTATCGTGATCAGACGCTGATGTTTGCTACAGGGATGAGTGATATTGAGAAGTTCTTTTCTCAGTTGTATGCTAATCCGGATGTTGATGACGAGCCTGCTACGGCGGGGCGGATGATGAACGGACACTATGGTACCCGGTGGCTGGACGATAATGGGGAGTGGAAGGACCTGACTAAGGCACCGCAGTCTTCCTCTGATATCTCTCCTACGGCGGGACAGATGGTGCGGGCTCTTGGGCTGGCGCAGGCTAGTAAGATGTATCGTAATGTGGATGTGCTGCGTGAAGGGTTTGAGAAGTTTAGCAATGGTGGGAATGAAGTTGTGTTCTGCACTATTGGTGATGCTTCTACCAGCGAGGGGCATTTTTGGGAGACTGTGAATGCTGCGGGAGTATTGAAGGTGCCGCTGGCCATATTTGTATGGGATGATGGTTACGGGATCTCTGTTCCGCGGCATTTCCAGACTACTAAGAACTCCATTTCTGAAGCACTTGCAGGTATGCAGTGGAATGAGGAGGATGGAGGTATTAATATTTACCGCGTGAAAGGGTGGGATTATGCCGGGCTGGTGAGCACATTCCAGCAGGGCATACAGCGGGTACGACAGACACACATACCTGCGATATTTCACGTGCAGGAAGTGACGCAGCCGCAAGGGCATTCTACATCAGGCAGCCATGAGCGCTATAAAAGCAAGGAAAGACTGGAATGGGAGAAGGAGTATGATTGCATCAGCAAGATGCGGGAATTCCTTTTGCAGAATGCCATAGCTAATGAAGAGGAACTTACGCAACTGGAGTCTGAGGCTAAAGATGATGCGCGGGCTGCCAAGGGGCGTGCGTGGGATGGTTTTATCAATCCGATAAAGGAGCAAGTGCAAAAGGTGGCGAGCCTCGTGCAGCAGGTGGTTTATGAGGGTGGTGATAGTGCACAACAGGTGGCTCAGCTTTCTCAACAGCTTTCGGGTATCAAGGAACCAATACGCAAGGATGTGATGCAGACTTTGCAGAAGGTGATTGCCCTTGGCGGCAACACTCCAGCACTGCGTGCTGTCAGGAACTATTATGATTCACTGGTAGAGGAGAATAAGGAGAAGTTCAACTCACACCTCTACTCTACTTCTGCGAAGAGTGCTATGAAAGTGCAGGAGGTGCCTGCAAAGTTTGATGGGGATGCACAGCTTAATGGCTATGAGATACTGAACAAGTTCTTTGATCAGCTTTTCGCTACTAACCCTGCTGTAGTAGCTTTTGGTGAGGATCTAGGTAAGATTGGTGACGTGAATCAGGGCTTTGCGGGACTACAGGAGAAGTATGGTGAGCTGCGAATATCGGATGTTGGAATTCGTGAGGCAACGATCATTGGGCAGGGGTTAGGAATGGCTATGCGCGGGTTGCGGCCTATTGCAGAGATACAGTACCTGGATTACCTGCTTTATGGATTGCAGCCTTTGAGTGATGATGTGAGTACGCTGCAGTATCGGACACGGGGTGGGCAGAAGTGTCCGCTGATCGTTCGTACGCGTGGGCATAGGTTAGAAGGGATATGGCATAGTGGGTCGCCAATCGGGATGATCATAAATGCTATTCGCGGGATGTATTTGTGCGTGCCCCGGACTATGACCCAGGCGGCTGGTATGTACAACACGCTGCTGCAAAGTGACGAGCCGGGGATAGTGATAGAGTGTTTGAATGGGTATCGTCTGAAGGAGCGTGTACCCGCTAATCTTGGTGAGTACACGGTGCCATTCGGTGTGCCGGAGATTATTCGTGAGGGAGAGGATATTACTGTTGTGTCTTATGGCTCTACGTTGCGTGTGATAGAGGAAGCGATCACTAATTATCTGACACCGCAGGGTATCGATGTGGAGCTTGTTGATGTGCGTACGCTGCTTCCTTTTGATGTCAACAATATGATATTGGAAAGTCTGAAGAAGACTGGGCGAATATTGTTTGTGGATGAGGATGTGCCTGGTGGGGCTAGCGCTTATATGTTCCAGCAGGTGATAGAGGGGCAGGGGGGGTATCGCTGGCTGGATGCTGCTCCGCGGACACTTTCTGCTAAGGCGCATAGGCCTGCTTATGCTACTGATGGGGATTATTTCAGTAAGCCTAGTGCTGAGGAGATTGCCGCCTTGGTGGTGGAGATGATGGCGGAGTGAGAAGGTGTTTTTTTGCTTCATCTCCCGTACTGGTAAGACTGAAGCATCTGGTTGAGTAGCATCTGGGTAGGCCCTTCGTCCCGGCTGAGCCGGGATCAGGGACCGGGGCCATGCTGCGGGGCCGCCCGCTCTTCAACTCTGGCATACAAGCTTACGGGTCCTTCATTTCGGCCGCTACGCGAGCCTTCATTCAGGATGACAGTGAAGACTGGGCGAGCAGTAGAGAAGCTTCTTGAGAAGGTTCTCGCGTCCCGCGGGACAGGCAGTTCCGGACACAAGTTTAAACGACAGGCAACTGCGATCCTTTACAAAAGAACATTGCCCTTCGAGAATGACAAAACACTCATGATCGGGGTTCACATACGAGGATGAAGTGCGACTGCGCAGTCGTTGCGAGAAATTAGATCCCTTCTGGATGACAAAAGATCATAGTGCACTTTCAGGGAAAGATTGGGCGAGCCCTCGGCTACATATTTCTTAAGTGAGTACTCCTGGTGACAAACAACGGGCCGGCGTTCAGAGTGCTACTGGGAGGACGATTTTGAATGTGCTGCCTTTTCCTTCTTCGCTGGAGGCGCTGATGTGGCCGTCGTGTTTGTCGATAATTTTCTTGGTGATTGCGAGACCGATACCTGAGCCTTCGTATTGGTCTTTTGTGTTTAGGCGGTGGAAGAGTGCGAAGACCTTTTCATGATATTGCTGGTCGAAGCCTATGCCGTTGTCCTTGACCGTAATGGTACATACCGCATCATCCTGCGCGCGCGTGCAGCTAATTCGAATATGGGGCGGGACACCTGGCCTGGAGAATTTTAGCGCATTGGACAAGAGGTTCTGCAATGCCTGACGCATCTGTCCGTGGCTGCCGTTGATCATTGGCAGCTTATCGACTTCTATGATGGCCTTTTTCTCCGATATCAGGATTTCGAAGTCGTCGATAATTTCTTCCAGTACTTTATTCAGATCGACCAGCTCTATGGTCATGCTGTCCCTTGAAAGACGTGAGTAAGCCAGGATGTCAGAGATCATAGACTTCATGCGTTGCGAGGAGACCGCGATTTTGCTGATGATCAGTGCTGTTTCATCGGCGGCTTCGGGTGGCATTTTCTTAGCAAGCATGCCAGAGAACACCATGATCTTGCGCAAGGGTTCCTGTAAGTCGTGGGACGCCACGGACGCAAACTGCAAGAGGTCGTAATTGCTTTTCTCGAGTGCGGAGATAGCCGCCTTCAGTTGCTCATTGTTAGTCTTCAACATTGCTTGCGCCTCCTTCTGGTAAGAAAGATCTGTAACAATCACGCTTAGGGAAATCCCTTCATCCAACTGGAGCGTAGTAGCTGATAGCTGGCATGGGATAGATATTCCACCGACACGAATAGACATCTCTTCCTTCGCATCGCCCTGCCAACCACGCTTAAAAAGCCGGTCGAAATCTCCTCTGCATTCGTCTGTCACGAACCTTCTAAAGGGGACACCCAGAACCTGTACAAGGGGTTGATTGACCAGGCGGGCAAACATGGAATTGCAATATAGAATAATGCCATTCGCATCCAGCGTCAGCGCACCCTCATTCATCTTTTCAATGAATACGCGGTATGTCTGGTCGGCTGTCTTAATGGAATATATCTGGGGGCCTTCCTCCGCATGCACAATTAAGGCGTCTACCTGACCTGTGCGGATAGCATGTATCGTATCATTGGCCTCCTCCAGCTGCCAGCGCATAGCCTCCATCTCTGCGAGAAGCTCTTCGTATGTCCTGGTCTTTATCTTTTCCATACCTCAAGGCGTTATTCCAAGCCCCCTAAGCACCTTCGACGAGTCGCTCATGTCACCAATGAGACGACGCTCCGGAAGCGGTTGCGTACGTATAAGCATTGGTAATGCAATAATCTGTTCCTGCTTAGCGGTCAATCCATCCTGATGCACGTCTATTATTGTTAACTCATACTGCCCGAACAGGTGTGCTTCGCATATAGACTTCAGATTAGCTATTGCACGCATAGAATTGGATGAAGCTCCTGCTACAAACAGACGCAAGATGTAGGGCACCTTTCCTACTTCATCAATATCGTTCCAGTCCCCGGTGATCTGTTTCATAGTACTATCAGGACTTCGGCCGGATGTCAAGGCCGACGAGCACCCTTTCCTCATTAGATAAATCACCAATAATTTTGCGGATAGGTTCCGGCACTTTCTTTACCAGCGTGGGTATTGCCAGAATCTGATCACCTTCGGCTAGCTGGGGGTGCAGGAGCAGGTCTATTACTTCGAGCGTGTACTTACCCTTTAAATGCTCCTCACAGTACTTTTTTAGATTAGCCAAGGCAGCCACAGATTTTGCTGTCTTGCCAGCTACGTATAGTCTAAGCTCATAAAAATCTTCTTCCGTGTCTTTCATAATAAATAATGGGTTTAGCCTGGGGCTGCTAATTTGAATTACCATTTTGCCTGGCACGTGTCATCTGCGTCCTATTACGCTCCTGTATCTCTTTCTTCAATTCATCTTCCACGTAGGCATTGTTAAGACCTTCCTGAATTGATTCAAATTCTTCCTTCAAGCTGGCAATACGAGCCTCAAGGACTGTACGCTTTCTAACAATCTCACGGTCCTTACGACCGATTGCATGCTCGCGAAGTGCCACGTCGGTCTGAGCCTCCAATTGCTGCGCCACGCGTGCTGAGCCTATGAGTACCCCCTTTTCACCTAAATAAACATCAATAAGGTTCAGGCCATCGTCGGAAATGACAAACTCCCGTACCTGATTGGAGTGTTTCATGCCCCTGCTTTTCATGACGTATAATGCACGGTTTCGCTCTCCACCATTTTCGATATCGCGCACCAATAGCCAGGTATCAACGAGTGACGATATACCTTCGTCGGTCTGCTCGTTGACAATCGTATTCAGGCTCAGTGCAGTGAACATCGCCGTAATACCTTCGCTCTGCAGGAAGTCTATAAGGCGAATGAGCATATTCTTTACCTCAGTTACGGAGCCAACGGAAATCAGGTTGGAGATCGGGTCAAGTACAACAATCTTTGGCTTGAAAGACTTGACCAACTTGTGGATGCTAACGAGATGCATTTCCAATCCATTGAGTGTGGGCCTGCTTGCATGGAAATGAAGCAATCCAGCATCTACAAAGCCTTGCAGATCGAGACCTATGGACTTCATATTTCGAATGATCTGCTGCGGCGATTCCTCAAAGGCAAAATAGAGTGCCCGTTCTTTTCGCTTGCACGCCTGGCCTGAGAATAAAGCTGCAATGCTGGTTTTACCAGTGCCGGCAGTACCCGATACCAGAATGCTGCTGCCTTGATAATAACCCTTTCCTCCCAGCATCTCGTCCAAAGCAAGAATACCTGTAGAAACACGCTTATTCCCTACGTCAGCTGAAAGAGTAAGAGATGTAACAGGCAGTACGGAAATACCATCTTCATCTATAAGGAAAGGATATTCATTGGTGCCATGCATGGAGCCGCGATACTTTACCACACGCAACAAACGTGTGGAGATTTGTTTTGTAATGCGGTGTTCGAGCAGTATTACACAGTCGCTGACATACTCTTCAAGGCCATGTCTGGTAAGAGCGCCATCCCCACGCTCAGCAGTAATGGTGGCAGTGACACCTTTTTTCTTGAGCCACTGGAACAGACGACGAAGCTCCGCACGTAAGGTTCCCTGATCCTGAAGGTTGCCAAAGAGATTCTCTATAGTATCCAGCGCCACGCGCTTTGCACCTATGCTATCGATTGCATATCCTATGCGGATAAACAGGCCCTCCAGATCGTAGCTGCCGGTTTCTTCTATTTCATTGCGATCGATATGTACGTAATCGAGACGCAGAAGCTTTTCTTTTTGAAGCCTGGCGAGGTCGAAGCCAAGGGATGCAACGTTTAAGGTGAGTTCTTCTGCCTTTTCTTCAAAAGTTATTATTACTCCTGGTTCGCCATATTGTACTGCTCCACGGACGATAAACTCGCTTGCAAGGAGTGTTTTGCCGCAGCCGGCTCCGCCGCAAACCAGCGTAGGGCGGCCTGTGGGAATACCACCGCCAGTTATTTCATCAAGGCCCGCAATGCCTGTTGGAGTTTTTGGGAATGATGGTAGAGCCGCTGATTTCCTGGTTGCTCTTGGACTCATGTGTGTGCTAAGGAATTTTGCGCCGTGAATTTACGGCGGTTTGTCACCTGTTTAATGGCTTAGATTGCTGGGGCTATCCATGTAATGTAAGCAGAAACGTTGCGACAGCTTAAAGATGAAAAAGGTGGGGTACAAAGTCTCATCTTTCTTTTTGATAAGATCCCCAACCTTATTCGAATGATTGTCGTCTCTCTATTTACAACAAAACAGTCAGGCTTTCGTAAAAAACGAGGCTTGAACATCCAGAGGATCAGACCGTTCTGAACAGGGTGTTCACGTCGTACTAACCTTCTTTTGCCATGAAAAATCTGAAAATTGACGTGCAATGCACGCGGGCTTTCCTATGCCTTTTCTTAAGCATTTTCCTGCTATGCTTTAATAGCTCAGCAAGTCGCGCTCAGACCGCAGTGCCTTGTCCGCAAAACATCGACTTTAGTTTCGGAAACTTCAATAACTGGCAGTGCTATACATGGGTAATGAGTCCTACACCGTTTTCCTGGCCAACTACCGCAACTTCTATTCCATGGACACTTTCAGGTCCTGTTGGAGGTACTGCACCCACCGGTAGTCCAGCGCCCTTTGGCTCTGGCGCCTCGCGACACGCATTGACCACAGGTCCGGGCACTGACCCTTATGGCGGTTTTCCAATCGTGGCGCCTGGTGGCGGGCTATTCTCATTAAGGGTCGGTAATGAGGAATACGGATATGGCGCTGAGATGGTGCGCTATTATATACATGTGCCTGTGGGCTTCAATAACTATTCATTCAACTTTAAATATGCAGTAGTATTTGAAAACCCCACCGGACATGGCAGTACCGAACAGCCGCGTTTCCTGGTAAATGGTTATGATTCCGCAACGAACTTACCGTTACCGGGGGATTGCGCTACTCAAACGTTCGTGGCTGACGACCCCGCCCTGGCTGGCCTCGGTTTCCAGTCAATTACAGTTAACGGGGAAACCGTAAAATATCTGCCCTGGACTACAGGCAGCCTTAATCTATCGGGTTCGGGCGGTAAAACGATTGTCGTGGAAGTTATTACTGCCGACTGTGGCCTTGGTGGTCACTTTGGTTACGGTTATTTTGATGTCACCTCCTGCGGACAATTCAATACTACTGTTACCTTCTGTGACCTGAAAAATGGTATCATCACCATGAGCGGCCCTCCAGGCTATCAGAAGTACGAATGGTTTAATCAAACCT
>JADMIO011285613.1_pt1 | contig 43781 bp, 41 predicted proteins | sample 8958161 | NCBI WGS metagenome assembly JADMIO01 (sample SAMN16585339, study PRJNA669376) | soil metagenome | isolation source: Crop rotation soil | place: USA: Cullars Rotation, Alabama | collected 2011
CTCCCGAATGTCCACCCCGCCAATCCGCACCGCCCCCTGCTGCGGGTCGTAAAAACGCATCAGCAAATTCGTCAGCGTGCTCTTCCCCGAACCCGTCTGCCCGACCAGCGCCACAAATTGCCCCGCTTTCACTGTTAAATTTATGTCGCCCAAAACCGTCTTGGTCCCGTAGGCAAATCCCACATTGTCAAACTGGATGTCCGCGCCCGCCGCCTTGAGTGGTTTGGGCTCCGTCGGTTCGGGAATCGACGTTTCCGTCGCCAGCAGCTCAAACACCCTTTCGCTCGCCGCCTTGGCCTGCTCCAGGTTGTTTTGCAGGCGCGCCAGGTTCTTAAGCGGCTGGTACAACATGAACAATGCGGCAACCACCTTGATAAATGAAGTCGGGTCCTTTGCGGCGCCGCCCTTGAAATAGAGGAACAGGAAGACAAGTGCCACCCCGATTGCCCCGAACAACTCCATCAACGGTCCCGGTATCTCAATGGCGCGCACAATCCGCATGTAATTGCCCACCAGCTTCTTCGCCGCCTCCCGGAATTGTTCCGCCACCGTCTTCTCCAAATTGTAGGCCTTGATGATCCGGTTGCCTGTGAACGATTCAGTCATCACATTCGAAAGCTCCGCAAACTGGTCCTGCACCTTCCCGGCGCTCTTGCGCGCCTTGCGGCCGTAAATCAGGATTGGAAACAGGCAAAGCGGCATCACCAGCATCGAAATGAACGTCAGCTTCGGCTCATTCGTCAAAAGATAGACCAGCAGCGCGATTATCTTCGCCGGGTCCTTCACCATCACCGACGTCGCATTGCTGATCACCCCCTGCAACATGCTCGTGTCATTGACGATGCGCGCCACCAGCTCACCGCTCTTGGCCGCATTGAAGAAACCTGCCGAAAGGTTCATCAAATGCTCGAACAGCTTGATCCGCAAATCCGTGATCGCACGGATGGCGGCCCATTGCAGAAAATAAATGTTCAGGTAGCTGAACAGGCCTCGCAACGCCATTACGATGGGAATGATTGACACCAGCCCGATGATGGCCCCCCTGTGCCCATGCACCCCGCTTGCCATTGAGTCCCGCACCGTCACCACCCACTCACGCACAAACTGCAACCGGGCCGGCAGTTTGGCCAACTGCTCCATCATCGGCGAATCCGCCGCCGGAGGCGTGAAAATCACTTCGTACACGAACGCCGCCGTCGCAATCATCAGCGGCTCGATGAATCCGGCGATAATGCCCGTCAAAACCCCCAGCCACAACCGCACTCGGTACGGTCGGGCCAGACCCCAGATTTTGAGCAAAAACTCAGTCATTTCGCGCCGCCAGTATGCGGTTCCGCTGCCGCCGAGGCGAGCAGATTGTCAATCCGGCATCCGCAGGGACCGTCCGCCTGTCTCCTTCAAAATTTTTTTGACGCGCTCTTGACACTCACCCAACAAATGAAAAATTATCCGTATGCCCGACAAGCCGAAGCAGAAACTCACCGCCGAAGAACTCCGCGAGCTGGACGTCAAAATTGAATTCATGCAGGGCATCGTCCGCCGCGTTCCCGATTACGTCGAGGCCCTCCAAATCCTCGGCGACGACTACACCAAGCGCGGCTACTACTCCGCCGGCCTCAAGGTGGACGAGCGCCTCTCCCAGATGCGTCCCGACGATGCCCTCGTCCAGTACAACCTCGCCTGCAGCTACTCGCTCACCGGCAACTTCAACCAGGCCCTCGTCGCCCTCGAAAAGGCCCTCGACCTCGGCTATCGCGACTTCAAATGGCTCTCCCGCGACCCCGACCTCCGCGACCTCCGCCGCCACCCGCGCTTCGACTCCATCCGCGCCAAAATCCGCGCCCTGCACGCGGACAAGCCCGAAACGCCGTTGTCTTGATCTGTCTTCCGCCTTAATCTTTTCCCATGAACGTCACCGTTCGCGGACACACCCGCCATTTCCGCACTGTCGCCTTTGACGCGGACAAAAACTCCGTCCTCCTCATCGAGCAACGCCTGCTCCCGCACGAATTCAAAATCGTCGCCACCCCGGATTTTCGCGCCACCGCCCGCGCCATCACGGACATGATCGTGCGCGGTGCCGGTGCCATCGGTGCGACCGCCGCCTACGGCCTCGCCCAGGGCGCGCGCGCCTTTCGCGGCAGCAACCTCGAAAAATTCCGCCGCCACGTCCAAACCGTCTATCAAACCCTTAAGGACGCCCGGCCCACCGCCGTTGACCCCGTCAACGCCATGCACGAAGTCCTCGCTGCCATGGCCCCCGGCGAAACCGTCGCCGAACAACAGGCCCTCGCCCTCGCCGCCGCCGAGCAGTTCGCCGCGGACGACGTCTCCCACTGCCGCGACATCGGCCGCCACGGCGCGAAGCTCATCCGCTCCGGCATGAACGTCCTCACCCATTGCAACGCCGGCTGGCTTGCCTTCGTGGACATCGGCTCCGCCACCGCACCCATGTATGCCGCCCAATCGCAGGGCCGCAAATTTCACGTATTCTGCGACGAAACCCGCCCCCGCTCCCAAGGCGCGACCCTCACCGCGTGGGAACTCGCCCAGCAAAAAATCTCCCACCAAATCATCGCCGACAACGCCGCCGGCCACCTCATGCAACGCGGCAAAATTGACCTCGTCATCGTCGGCAGCGACCGCACCCTCGGCCGCACCGGCGAAGTCGCCAACAAAATCGGTACCTTCACCAAGGCCGTCCTCGCCCACCGCCACCGCATTCCCTTCTACGTCGCCATTCCCCTTTCCACCATAGATTGGAACATGAAATCCGGCTTCGACATCCCCATCGAGGAACGCTCCGCCTCCGAAGTCCTCGGCGCCTGGGGCGTCACCAATCGCGGTCGCCGCGAATACCTCCGAGTCGCCAACCCCACCAGCGGTGCCTTCAACCCCGGCTTCGACGTCACCCCCGCCGAACTCATCACCGGCATCATCACCCCCGCCGGTATCTTCAAACCCAAAGACCTCTGGAAAAACCGTGGCAAACTCGGCTTTGGCCGTTGATACATTGTGGCTGTGGTCGTAAGACCACGGCTAATCGCATTGAATAGGAGCGCGGCGTTCACGCCGCTTCAACTTTCGCCTGCCCAAAGGCGGCGGATCGGCACAATGCGGTTCGCCTCCTAACAAATCTCCTCTTGTGGCTGTGGTCGTAAGACCATGGCAAACTACTGCACCCCCACCCGATAATACCACGGCCCGGACACCGCCGCATTCGTATCCGTAAAACTCGTCGTCCCCGTCTGCCCCACAATGTTCGTTGCCAACGGCGCGAAAACTACTGGCGCATTCAAATTTCCACTCCGCTCCAAATAATAAAAATGGTTCGTCACACTCTGCCACGTCACTACGACATTTGACCCGCTGTTCGTCGGGTTCCCCATTATTAATGCCGACGCCGCATTCGTCGGAACTGTCCCCGCCCGCCACTCCTGCCAATTGCTCAGCCCGTCATTGTCGCTGTCTGCCGAATCCGCCGAACCGTCCGTCGCAAGCTGGTTGTGCTCGAGCCAGCCGAGAAACTCACCCAGGCCTGCCGTTTGAAATTCATACGCGCCCATGTCCACGGTGCCTCCAACGATGCGGGTGCGGCCATCCAGGTCGGCGCTGGTGGCAAACAAATTGTTGCCGATATTGATGCACGGTGAGTTGGACTGCAGCCGGAAATTGGCGTCAGGAAAATCAACAAACACCGGGTCGTTGGTGATGTTGCCAACTCCATTTGTCGGCAGCGGCGAGGTGCACGAATAAGAAAAGATATCGTCGGAGGAGGTGTCGAAATTAAGGTTTATGCCCGCGTTGTTGCTGGTCACAATGGAGTTGTTGACGGTGCAGCTGGAAGTCCCGCCGCCTGTTCCGGCGGAATTTCCGGTTACGGTACAATTCACCAGGACACAGGAGCGGGCTCCGCCGCCGGCATAGCCGGTAAAGTTGCTGATGAGAAGGGAGTTGATCAGCACAGAACGATAAGCGCCACCGCCACCATCGTACGGCCCGCCGTTGTTGCCCGCAATGATGCAGCCGTAAAGAGTGCCTCGATATACGCCCCCGCCACCAAACGAACCTCTGTTGCCAACGACAATACAATTTGAAACGACTTCATTGGTGCTTTCGCACCACACACCACCTCCGCACATGTCCATCGAAGCCGGCCCGCGCGAGAACGCTGAAGTTCCGTTTGTGAGGGTAAACCCCGAAAGGACGGCGTTGGAGTAGAGAGCAACACAACAAGCGCCCGACGGGCTAAATGGTTGCTCGCCTTGAATCGTGGTCACCGTCGGCCCATTGACGCTCGAGACTCGTATTGGCGCTTTTACGACCAGCCTTGTGGCAAAATTGTTGGGACCTATACGGCCGCCAGTGCGATAGACACCGTTGGAGACCAGAATCAATGAACCGGGTACGATTGCGATGTCAGCTGCGTCTTGAATGTTCGTCGCAGCCGTTTCCCAGGAGGTAAAGGGCGGGATTGGATTTGTGCTTGCTAGAGATACGAAATAGGTGACGTTTTCGGGATGGACGGCATGAATCAGGTTTGTCGCACTCACGCCGTTCGTGTTGGAATCATTGTAAATCGTCACGACCAATGGATAATCACCCAATGAACTCCACGCATGTGTTGCAACGGGCACATTTGTAACCAGTGTCCCGTCGCCAAAATCCCACACTATCAGACTGACGTGACCTGTGATGATTGGCCTGAAACCGGTAAGGAAATTCGTCGCAACGGTTGTCCCAGTAGCAGGAAAGCGGACAGTCAGCGGACCGGTGACTGCTCCGGAAATGTATTCATCGCTCCCCATCGATGGAGGATTGCCCCAACTCTCACCATCAATGTCAACGCCACTTGAATAATTGGAATTCCCGGCACCTATACACGGCGAAGTTGCGGCAACGTGCAAGCCATCCACGACCAGCGGATCAATACAAATATTTGTGCCTGCCGCAGGCAGCGGGTCGGTGTCACAGAAGTTAAAGGAGGAGCCAGAATGGTTGGAATTGCCGGGAGCGGAATTAAAATAGACAATGGAATTGTACAAGTTGCAGCCGTCCACACCTCCGCCAAAGGCCCCCGCTGAATTGCCTGTGACGCTGCAATTGAATAAATCGCATGCCGCCGCCCCGCCACCATAGGATTCCGCTGTGTTGGCAGCCAAAGAACAATTGTAAAGCGTCGAACTGCTTGCTCCGCCAGCCGGCCCGCCATTGATGGTTCGGTTGCCCACGAGCTGACAGTTGAAGAGGGTACAATCTGCAGCGCCTCCGCCCACGCGTGCCGTGTTTTCGCGGATCATGCACTTTGTCAAATTGCAGAATCGCGCGCCGCCGCCAGTTTCGGATCCCACCGAGTTGGAACTTATGGTGCTGTTGGTCACGTTACATCCGAAAACCCCGCCGCCGCCTACTGATGAGTTTCCCGAGACAATGCAATTGCTCAAACCCGCGTTGCAGGCACCCCCACCGAGGGTTGCCGAACATGCGAGGAAACTGCACCCGATAAAGTTTCCTTGGAACGCCCCGCCGCCGCCATTGTTGGCAGTACTGCCCGCTACAATGCAATTGGACACGACCGAATCAGGCCCTTCACACCACACTGCCCCGCCGTTTTCTTCAGTAAACTTTTCACCGGCCGTCCGTGTTGCCCCATTGGTAAGCGTAAAACCCGTAAGGATGGCATTGTGGGTCAAATACACGCAACGCACCGCGCTGTCACCCAACATAGGATTGCCTTTGATTATCGTGACGTTTGGCCCATTCACGCTCTGGACTGTCACCGCCTTGTCCACCACCACCCGGTTGGTCAGAGCATAAGGCGCCACGGCCCGCCCTCCTGTCTGGTAAATTCCGTTCGTCACCAGCACCGTGTCGCCCGGGCTCGCCGCATCAATCGCGTCCTGGATGTTCGTCGCCGCCGTCGCCCAGCTTGTGAACGGCGCGACCGGGCTCGCGCTGTTCAGGTCCACATAACGCACCGCCGCCGGCGCGTTCCAAACCGCCAGCACCAATCCAAAAATCGCCAAAATCAAACGTAAACGGAGCATTTTCTTCCTTTGTTCAGTGTCCCCGCAGACTGGCACAACCATCGTCACTTTCAAGCCCCAAAGCATCCGCACTTTGCCGGACATCTCAATCCCATCTGTCCATGATGCTCACCCTTCTTGAATTTTGCCCCGGTTCCGCGCACGTACGATTCCACGCGGCAACAAAAACCCGGCAATCAAAATCATCGTGCCACTGGCCAGAGCAGTCATGGACCGTGACAGCGGCACGGAAAACGAAACCGGGCCGAGGATGATTCTGGTGCGGACGTGGTATTTGTCACCCGGCTTTGGAACCATGCCCGGAAAACTGACTATCAGCCCATTCGTGTCTGTGCGGTAGCTGTATTCCTGCAAGCCAAACTGCCACGGCGGCGAACCGACTGTCCAACCAGTTCGATGGCTCACCCCGCCTGAATAGACGCTCACGGAATAAACATTAGTCTGCCCGTAAGAAGCGCATGCGCAGAAAACTGTAAAGCTCACCAACAGGCCCTTTCGTAAAATTATCCGCAGGAATTTCATCTTCTCTGGCAACACCACTTAAGAATCAGTCAATCGCTTTGCTCTGCGCCCTTCTGTATAGTCTGCGGTTGGCATTCCCTAAATCCGAAATCGAAAATCGCCTGTCTGCAATGCGTAGACCTCGCCGAGATTAAGAATCCGCCTCTGCCAATCCGGGGTCAAGACCCAAAAATTTCTGCGAGCTTTCACCCTGCCTGGACTGCTTGCGTCCTTTCTGTCCATTTCGTCCCTCAACTTCAAACTTGAATCCTGAAGCTTGAAAGCGGCCTTCACCTCCCCAATCCCCTGCAGATCAATGTCTTCTCCAATTGATTCCGTAAATTCTGTTCCTTCTGTCTGATTCCCCATCTGTGTTTATCTGTGTCCATCTGTGGTTAAAATCCGGCGGCCCTCAGCGATTACAAAAAAAGATTTTCCCAAAACCCTCAAAAATCCCATTTTCCTCAAGTGCTCAAAATCCCTGCAACCATTGCTTAAAGTAGCTGAAAACGTGAGTTTTCAGCCCTCTTCCATAAAATGCTGTCAAGCGTACCGCGAGATATCCTTTCGATTATTTTTCCTGCTAAACTCCCCCCATGATTCTAAGTGGATCATGGGCAAAGGTAGGGACGCTGTGGAAAGCGTCCTGACTCCTCTTCGGAGCACGGCTGTGTTCGTAGAACCAGCCGCAGAAGCATTGTCCGCCCGTGGCTGCGAACGTCAGTTCGCGGCTGACCTCTCCTTGGAGCGCGGCTCTGTGAGCCGCAGAAACTGGCATTCGCACTTCGAAATTCGAACCTCGTCATTCCATGTATTTCCACTTAACCAGATTTTTTTATTTGCCCTCTCAAACCTGCTCATCCCAATTAATCCCGGCTAAACCCACGTAATCCCACATGAAATTTTTTCGGAATAAGAAGCTTGCGGAGACGGACGTCCTGCTCAGGTTCGTCACGTTCATTCTGTTAATTCTGTCAAAATCCTCTTTCTTTGTGCCTTGGTGTCTTGGTGGCTCACCAGAATCAGTTCCCCTTATCAACATTCGGATAAATGCGGATAAATTCGCTTAAATTCAACGCGAACAAATTTTCCGGCAAAAAATGAAGCAGCCCGGCCCGCCCAAATCAAACCAGCCCTTCAAGGATGGCCGGGATGCGTTCCAGGTTGCGCTTGAGGCTCGCGCGGGTGATCGCCTTTTCCTCGTCGCTCTGGCGTCCAAACAAAATCTGCCAGCCCGTCGCCTCGGCCCAGGAACCGTCCGCCACTTCACCTGCATTCCCGCTGTTGCCGATCTTCGCGTGCCGCACCATCAGGTCCGCCACCTGCACCGCCGCCGCAAGGTTGCTGTTGCGCCGCGCGTTTTCCGGATGGTGATGAAACTGCACGATGTCCACCAGCGTCTCGGGCAGCATCTGCTTCTTCAGATAAAGCGCGCCCAGTTCCGCGTGGTCAACGCCCAGCAGTTCCTTCTCTACCTCAATCAAAATCCTGCCTGGCTCACCCTGCTTCCCGTAAATCGCGTGAAAATGTTCGGGGAACGCCGAGGCCATCACAATCTTGCCCACGTCGTGGATGAGACCGCCCACGTAATCCAGCTCTTCGTTCGCGGATTGCACCAGGTCAATCACCTCCCGGGCCATCAACGCCGTGCCGATGCAATGCCGCCAAAATTCGCGCCACGGAAAACGCCGGTTGCCCGCGAGATTCTGCAAATCTTCAATAACGGGCGTAACCACCGCCAGCTGCCGGATTTGCCGCACGCCCAAATAAAAAACCGCCTCCTCAATGTTTTTCACCGGCGTGGACATTCCGTAATAGACGGAATTCACCAGCCGGAGCAGCCGCGCCGTCAGGCTGGGGTCGCGCCGGATGATCTCCGCTATCTGCGAAGTGTAACGCTGGTCTGCGTTCAACAGGTCTTTCAGCGCGCTGTCAATGCTGCCCAAAGACGGCAGACAGCCGCAGCCCTTGAGCCGGTTGTCAATCTGGTGCCGGTCCAAAGGCTCGCACTTCACCGGTGTCGGTTTCCATCCTGCGAGACTCATCCCCCCAACATCGGCGGAATTTCGGAACGGGTTAAGCTGCTAAAAGCAGAATCTTGGAATCGCAATCAGTGGTCTTGTTACCACCAAAACCACCGCAGTCGGACTGGTATATTGAACCTAAAGTTCATGCCGAAATCCGCCGATAATTCTGCGGGTGACCCTGAATTCAGGGTAACAGTCCGACATATTTGAATTTAATGGCGAAAAGCGTCAGTCGAAACAGAACATATTGTGGATAAGCAACTTAAAATGTGGGCGGTAGCTGCGGAAGCCTTGAGGTTTGCCGCCATTCTCGCCGCTTTCCTCGGCCTCGGCATGGTCGCCTGGGCCGGCCAGGGTTATTTGGTCGCCGGCCCCGTTGCGCTTCGCTTTTCGCCGCCGGCAAAACCTGCACAACCACTCCCTTATTCGGCCCTCGCGCCCGTGGCAAAACCTGAAACCACCAACACCACGCCCGCTGCCGTCGAGCATCATGCCGCCGTCACCAACGCTGCTCCCACCGTCATGGCCCATCAGCCTGAACCCGTTCCCGTTGTCGTTCAGACCAATCTTGTCGTCGGAGTGCAGGCGGACCCTGACACCGTTTCGCCGCAGATGCTCCTCAAGTATTTCAACAAATCCACCAACGGCGCCTCCAGCACCATTCTGACGCCCTTCAACTTCGCGCCGCCCACGCAGCCGCCTGCCAGCAAGGCAACCTATTCCAAGGCCCCTTGAACACCCGCATTTTTTCCAATATTCGCAACGGCTGCTTGGCGTTCCTCGCCATTGTTTGCCTTGCCGCTCGCGCCTCGAGCGGTGGTGAAGATTTACCCCATCTCGTCACCAACAATACGCCGCACGAAGCCACGCTTTCCGAAGACATCGCGCCTGCGTTGGGATTAATGCCGACACACGGTGTCTCCGATAAACCCCGGACCAACCAGTCCGAAGTGGTAAAGGACTTTCAGTTCCAACTGGATTTTGCGCGCAAGCAGCGCCGTGAAAAAAGCCCCGCCGAAGCCGTCAACACGCTCGTCGCGCTCTTGAAAACCCAGGCTACCATCGAACTTAAACGCCCGGCCCTGTTCGAACTGGCGCTGGCCGAACAGGACAACGGACAGGCGGTAAGGGCCCAGCAGATTTTCGCCCAGTATCTTTCTCTTTATCCCGATGACCCCTCGACGCCGGAAGTCCTGTTGCGCCAGGGCATTCTCTACCGCCAAATGGGCGTCACCCCTCTCGCCATCTCCAAGTTTTACGCCGTCATGTCCACCGCGCTCAAGCTGAAGCTCGATAAAATGGATTACTACCGGAAGCTCGTGCTCCAGGCGCAGGTTGAAATCGCCGACACCTACTATCTTGAGGGCAAATACGAACAGTCCTGCGATTATTTCAGCCGCCTGCTGAAAAATGGCGCCGAAGAACTGGATAAAGGACAGATTCAGTTCAAGTTGATCCGGTCGCTCTCGTCCCTCACCAATCACGCAGAAACAGTCGCCAAGGCCCAGGTGTTTCTTGAAACCTATCCCCAGTCTTCTGACATTCCCGAGGTCCGGTTTGAACTTGCCTCCGCCCTGAAAAAGCTCGGGCGCAACCAGGAAGCAATGAAACAGGTCCTGTTGTTGCTCCAATCCCAGCACGAGAATTCCGAAAATGATCCGCAGGGATGGGCCTACTGGCAGCGGCGTGCCGGCAATGAAATCGCCAACCAGCTTTACAAGGAAGGCGATTACTTGAACGCGCTCGAAATCTATTTGAACCTGTCGGACTTGGACAAATCACCCGCCTGGCAATTGCCCGTGTGGTACCAGACCGGGCTGGTCTACGAGCAGCTCCAGCAATGGGAAAAGGCCAACGGCTCCTACCAAAAGATTATCGACCGCCGGAAGGAAATGACCGACAAGGACTCCTCCCCCGGATTGCTTTCCGTGTTTGACATGGCCGGATGGCGCAAGGATTATATCGCCTGGATGCAGAAAGCCAAAGTCAGCAACCAGGCCTTCCAGCGCGATGCTTCCACCCGAAGCGCCGCCGCGGACGCGCCGGCCATTCGATGAGTCCCCCCGAGGACATTGTCCGCGACCTGAAAGAACATCTTGAAATCGGCCACGAACTCCTCGGGCTGATTGAACGCGAGGGCCAAAACCTCCGCCAACCCGGCAAACCCGCCCTCTTCGAGTTCTACCAGTCAAAAAAAGCCTTGCTTCCCCGCCTCGATAAGTCCCTAGATAATCTGCGGAAACACCGCACCAACTGGCAAAGGCTCGGCCCGGACGAACGCGCCCGGCATCCCGAAATCGCCGTGCTGCTGCGGCAGAATCAGGATTTGACCATGAAGATCATTCTGCTCGACCGCGACAACGAACAATGCCTCCTTCGCCGCGGCCTCGTCCCTCCCCGCGAGCTCCCGGCCGCGGAACGCCAGCGGCCCCATTTTGTGGCCGACCTTTACCGGCGGCGCGGCGGATCGTAATCCTGCGCATCCATGCCGATCGAAAAGGTCATCGTTCTTGAGGACGACCAGATAGTCCGCAAAAACCTCGAGCAACAGCTGCGTCAAAAGCGCTACGACGTCGCCTCCACCGGCACGCTCGCCGGCGCCCACGAAATCCTCGCCAAGGACACCTTCGACCTCATCTTCGTGGACGTCCGCCTCCCCGACGGCGAAGGCACCGAGCTTCTACGCGAGTTGCAGTCGCGTCCGCAGAAGCCGCTCGTCGTAATGGTCACCGGGTTCGGCTCCGTCGAATCCGCCGTCGAATGCATGCGCGCCGGGGCGTTCGACTACATGCTCAAGCCCTTCTCCGCAGACCAGTTGGAGGTCACACTCAAGAAGGCGGAGGATTTCCGGCAGTTGCTAAAGGTCAACCATTACCTCAGCAATGCCGAAGAGGAGGAAAGTGGTTATGAATTGCTGGGCGAAAGCGCGGTCATGCAGAATTTGCGTGCGCTCATCCGCAAGGTCGCGCCTACTCAAGCAACTGTCCTGATTGCCGGAGAGAGCGGCACAGGCAAAGAACTGGTGGCACGCGCTCTTTATCGTCAGGGACAGCGTGCCAACGCGCCCTTCATCAAACTCAATTGCGCCGCCATTCCGGAAAACTTGATTGAGAGCGAGTTCTTCGGCCACGAGAAAGGCGCATTCACAGGAGCGTTGTCGAAACGCGAAGGCCGTTTCGAGCTGGCGCACAATGGCACCATCCTCCTGGATGAAATCAGTGAAATCTCCCCCCAAGTCCAGGCCAAGCTGCTGCGCGTCCTGCAAGAGCGCGAACTGGAACGCGTTGGTGGCAATCGCACCATCAAAGTGGACGTCCGCGTCATCGCCACCACGAATCGGCACCTTGAGGAGAGCGTCGAGCGCAAGGAATTCCGGCAGGACTTGTTCTTCCGCCTGAACGTCGTTCCCATTCATGTGCCGCCATTGCGGGATCACAAGGAAGACATTCCCGGACTGGCCAAGCAGTTTATGCAACGTTTTGCACGCAAACACGGCGTTCGCGTGCGCGGTTTGTCCGATGCGTGCCTTTCCGCGCTGACGGCACACCAATGGCCAGGGAATGTTCGCGAGCTGCAAAATGTCATCGAACGGGCTGTCATTCTGTGCGGCGAGGGCATGTTGGAACCCGAACATTTGGGCTTCTCGCACCGCCCTTCCCTGACTGCTGTGAATTCGTCGGTACAGGCAACGGCCACGCCCGCATCCCCCACGAGTGACGGCGCGGTTTTGCTCGCGGAAATCGAGAAGCGTCATATTTTGGCCGTCTTCGAAAGTGCCCGACAAAATCGCACCCAGGCGGCGAAGATGCTCGGCATCAGTGTGCGGACCCTTCGCAATAAGCTTTACGACTACGGTATCGGATCAAAGGAGGAAGCTGGGGATGCAGGAGACTCCGAAACAAAGGAACACGCGTCCTAAACAAGCCTGTACGCAGGGCTAACCCTTTGACGTTTCGCAACCTGCGGGGTTTTTCCTTTCGTTATCCCTTTGCAAAAGCGGTGAAACTGGGGTTAAGATGTGCGTGCAATAGAGGCAAAAAATGAGTGGTGCCAGAAACATTGTGCTGGGCGTAACGGGCTCCATAGCGGCCTACAAAGCGGTTGACCTGACCAGCCTGCTCACCAAGCAAGGTTGCGAGGTCCATGTCGTCATGACCGCGGATGCCTTGCGATTTATCACTCCTCTTGCGTTCAAAACCCTGTCGCGGCAGCCGGTAGTGACTTGCTTATATGACGAGGAAGAAGGATGGAAACCGACCCACATCAAGCTGGCTGATGAGGCGAACCTTCTATTGATAGCCCCGGCAACAGCCAATGTCCTGGCTAAAATGGCGCAAGGGCTGGCAGACGACGCTTTAACTTGCATTGCACTGGCCTTGAACCCCAAAGCCAAGGTTCTTGTCGCCCCCGCCATGAACGGCAAGATGTGGCTCCATCCGGCTACCCAGCAGAATGTAGCCACGCTAAAGAGTCGCGGTGTGGAATTTATCGGCCCGGAGGAGGGAATTTTGTCGTGCGGTTACGAAGGTTTGGGCCGCCTTTGGCCGACAGAAGCGGTGGCCCACCGTGCGATTGAGGCGGTAACGGCGGGAAACTGATATCAAACGCGCATTGCTATGAGTTCCATCCAATGGCACACGCCAAGATGGCTGCCCGGTTTGCTTGCGATGCCCACGCCGGAACCGGCAGCACAGGCCGCGCGCATTCTGGCCATCCAGCGCCATATCATCCTTCCCGCCAAGATCATGGTGACCTTGGTGGCACTGTATTACCTGTTTTATTCGCACTGGCTCGATGTGGCCACTGGTCCGCGGGGGATTGTACTGCAAACCTTGCAGGGCTATTTTATTTTTTATGTCGCCTTCAACGGACTGGCGGCTGTGCTTTTGATTTTGCGGCGTTTTCCGCAGAGGCTCGTGCAATGGCTTGTTTTCGCAGTGGGACTAACTGATGGACTCCTGCTTGCGGGCCTTACCCTGCAGACGAATGGTTTTGGAAGCGATCTGTTCTGGGTCTTTCCGGGGCTGATCATCATCAATGCCTTGAGCATCCCGTTGGCAACTCCGCAGATTGTCCTGAATCTGATGCTAAGTGTTTTTTATTTGGGCGCGGGTCTCTCGAATATCAATCTGATTGAATCCGAGAATGCCAACGGCACGATGTACATCCTTTCTGCAACCAATGTGCTTCAAACCACCAGTCAACGAAGCTCCACTTTCAGGTTTGTGCCATCAGACATCAGGGTGGACGCCCTGGCGCTCAGATTGCGGCAACCGTCTGAATCAGATGACGTCTCGAAATTTGTCGAGAGCCAGTTGTCCCCCAAAACCCGGGAATTGTTGTCGTCGAATCTTGACGAAGGAGCCAAAGGAGAACTGCAAAGATACCTGGCGAGCGACCTTACCAAGCTGATCTCAGGCAGTTTCATTTTTACCAGCAATCGTTTTGCAAATATCAACCTCTCGCGGGCAACGTCGAACGCACTCGCCCAGCCTTTGCGCGGAACAAACATTGCCTGGCTGAACCGGAATTTGATGCTCGACGCATATCCTTCGGAAATTAGACTCAAAGGAAGGTTTTTAAATGGACTGTCCGAGGAGGAAATATCCATGGCTGCGGAGGCCAGATCGGAACCTTTCATCTTGCAGTTGATTGTGTTATGGCTCTTGACCGCGTCCTGCTATGGAGTCCAATTGCTTTCCTTCCGGCACAAGCTGGCGGAAGAGGAAGAGAGAAAATCGGCGGCACGCAACGACGAGTTGAAAGCGGCCGGCCGGTTGGCCGCCGAAATCGCCCACCGTTTGAAAAATCCGCTCGGGATTATCAACAACGCGGTTTTTACACTGCAGCGCGGCCTGCGGGAAGGGCGCAATGATTTTCAGCCCCAAATGGAAATCATCCGCGAGGAAATCGAACGTTCCGACCGGATTTTAACGCAATTGATGGGATATGCGCAGTTGAGCGAAGGGCGCGTCGAGAGGCTGAATTTGCCGGAGGAGCTTGATCGGGCAATTGCTGAAGTCTTCCCGCCGGGAACAGCCTATGAAATTTCCATTGATCGACAATACGAGCCGTCGCTGCCGGGGTTGCTCGTGCAGCGCGCCCATCTTTCCACCGTGCTTGTGAACCTGCTTCAAAACGCGCGCGAGGCAATAAATGGAACCGGACACATCTCAGTGCAAGCCCGCCGTAGTGGAATGTATTCGCTGGAGGCCGTGATCGCCGACAGCGGCCCCGGCATTCCAACAGACAAGCTGGATAAAATCTTTGAACCATACTTTACCAGCAAGGAAAAGGGGACGGGATTGGGACTGGCCATCGTAAAACATAATGTGGAATTGTACGGTGGGACAATCGGCGTCGAATCAGAGCTTGGAAAAGGGGCTAAATTTATCATATCCTTTCCTGCAAAGACCTTTATCGAAATACCCGCATGAACGCTTCTCTTCCTCCAGTCCTAATCGTGGACGATGAAAAGAACATGCGTCTCTCCCTGAAATCCGTACTTGCAGACGAAGGGTATTCAGTGCGTTTGGCGGAATCTGCTGAAGAGGCATTAAGCATGCTTGGCCAGGAGGATTTTTTCATGGTCATCACCGATGCACGCCTTGGAAGCGGCATGAGCGGTTACGAACTGCTTTCCAGGACGCATGCCCGCTGGCCGGATCTGCCAGTGCTGATGATTACGGCCTATGCCACGCCCAAACTTGCGGTGGAGGCGATCAAATCAGGAGCCTTTGACTACGTTGCCAAGCCTTTTGCTCCGGAGGAGCTGCTTCATGCGCTGGCCCGGTGCGCGGAACGCCACCAGCTGCTTCGTCAAAACGCGAATCTCCGCGCGCGGGCAAACGAGACCTACTCGCTAGAACAAATCGTCGGAGCATCGCCGGCCATTCGCGAACTCCGGCAGATGATACAAACTGTGGCACCGACGGATGCCCGCGTGCTTGTACTCGGCGAAAGCGGGACCGGCAAAGAACTCGTGGCTGGAGCATTGCACTGCCTCAGTGAACGGCGGAAGGCCAACTATGTGCGCATCAATTGCGCCGCGATTCCCGAAACCCTCCTTGAGAGCGAACTGTTCGGCCACGAAAAGGGGGCGTTTACCGGCGCGCTCAAACAAAAGGCTGGCCGGGTGGAGGATGCTGACGGTGGAAGCATCTTCTTGGATGAAATCGCCGACATGAGCCGGCCGTTGCAGGCAAAGCTTTTGCGTTTTCTGGAGGATGGAACCTTCACCCGCGTCGGAGGGACGCAGGAGCTGCGGGTGGACGTCCGGTTGATTGCTGCCACCAATCGCAATATTATTGAGGCAATCCGCGAGAACGAATTCCGCGAAGACCTTTTCCACCGGCTCAATGTAGTACAATTCCGGTTGCCGCCCTTGCGCGAGCGCGACACAGACGTTTTGCTGCTTGCAGACTACTTTTTAAGGCACTTCGCCCCGACCATCAAGAAGCCTGCACGGAAATTCTCCCGGTCGGCGCAGCAAAAACTGATGTCGCACCACTGGCCGGGAAATGTGCGCGAACTCCGCAATGTCATCGAACGGGCGCTCATTCTGGAAACAACCGACGAAATACAGGCAGGCAGCCTGCCTGATTTTCAGCTTGAGACCGGCCTGCGCAAAAGTGACGCCAGCGCCCGGGCAGTTCCGGGGCAGACCATGGACGAGATGATGACAAATTATGAGCGCGAATTGATAACCAGCGTGCTCGAACAGTATCATTACAATCTAACCCGAACCTGCGAGCATTTGAAGATCACGCGCCATACGCTGCGTTACCGGATGGCGAAGTTGAAAATCAACCTGGAAGGGGAAGACGTTGAACCGATGGAACGAGCCGGCAAGGAGGGTTCATGAGCGCGCCACCAAGCCCTCAATCGGAAGTCCCATTGATTGATGCCCTTCCACGTCAAAGCCACAGCTTCAACACCGCGCTGCAACAGACCCTGTTTGTCTCAGCCTGCCTGGCAGGAGTCATCCTGGTTGCCGCGGCATGGGCAATTTTTTTCAGGAAGAAACGCCGTAGGCACCAAAGCCGCCATCATTGGCTTGCCGCTGAGCATGCAAAGTCAGCTGAAGGCGCGCAAAATACACGCCACCGCAGGCGGCGGCGCGCGCTGCGTCATCTCAATCCCACGCTGGCTGAAAAAGAAGGATTGCCACCGGTCCGAAACGATCCCGCAAACCCCTCCTTGAACTGAGCCCCATGCAGGAGAGCCGGATAATCACCCGCAAGAGCGCGTCGAGTTTCACCTCAGCCTTCGTATTTCTGCCCCGGGAGAAGCGGGACGGGATGTCGGCCCTGTATGCGTTTTGCAGGGAAGTGGATGATGTCGCGGACAACGAATCTACGCCGGTCCATCAACGCAGGGAACAACTGGCCGCCTGGCGCGTTGATGTCCGCCGGGCTTGCGCGGGTGAAACACCGCAATTCCCGGTCAATCGGGAATTACAAATTGTTGTTCAACGACACAACCTGCGCTTCGAGTTGTTCGATGAATTGATAAAGGGCGTAGAAATGGACTTGGACATCAAACGTTACGCTGATTATGCCGAGCTGGAACAATACTGTTACCGAGTCGCTTCAGTGGTCGGATTGATCAGCATCAAAATCTTCGGCTACAAGGATCCCAAATGCCGTGATTACGCGGTTTTTTTGGGCAAGGCGCTGCAATTGACCAACATCCTGCGCGATGTCCGTTCTGATGCGGAACGCGGCCGCATCTACATCCCCCTTTCCGAACTGGCGCGGTTTCAGGTGGACCCTGCTGAAATTCTTAGGCTGGAATATTCATCACGCTTTCGTGAACTTGCCGCCAGCGTCGCCGATCGTGCCCGTCATTTTTATCAACAGGCCCGCACAACGCTGCCAAAGGTGGACCGCCGTTCAATGGTCGCCGCGAATTTGATGGGCACAGTCTATTGGCGGCTGCTTGGCCAGTTGGAGCGTCGGCAATTCGATGTGTTTGGTCCCACCCCGCTGCGGTTGAGTCGCGGACGGAAGCTTCTCCTCGTCCTTCAAACCGGTTTGCGGCTGGCCTCGGGTGCCCTGTCGCCCAATTATGGCACTCCCTGAACGTCGGCGGTTGATCGTCAATGCTGATGACTTCGGCAGGTCGCATTCCATCAACCAGGCCGTGTTGCAAGCCCACCGGGACGGCATCCTGACCACTGCCAGTCTGATGGTAAACGAAGAGGGGTTTGCCGAAGCCGTACAATTGGCGAAGCAAAATTCGCGGCTTGGTGTGGGCCTGCATCTCACGCTTTCTCACGGACATTCCGCCCTTCCCGGCAAGAAGATTCCCGGACTGGCGAACGAATGCGGGGAGTTCTCATATCAACCCGCCGCAACCGGAATGAATTACTTTTTTCGACGTGGTTTGCGCAGGCAGTTGTCCCGGGAAATAGATGCGCAATTCGAGAAATTTCGCGCCACCGGCCTGGAGCTTGACCATGTAAACGGACATCTGCACTTTCATCTGCATCCCACCGTTTTTGGCATTTTGATGAAATCAGCCGAACGTTATGGAATCCGGCGGATACGCCTGACCAGGGAACCATTTTGGATGGATGTTCCCCTTGCAAAAGGCCAATGGCTGTACCGCTTCACCCACGCCGCTATTTATTTTTTCCTTTCGTGGCGCGCACAATCGGCATTGCGGCGAAGGAACATCCGCCACGCTCAAAGGGTTTTTGGTTTGCTCCAAAACGCGCGCGTGGATGAAACCTATCTGCTTAAGTTGTTGCCGATACTGCCGCCGGGCGATTCGGAGCTTTACTCACATCCGTCACTGGACGAATTTAGGCATGAACTGGATGCCCTGCTCAGCCCGCGCGTCAAAAACGCCTGCCGGGACCACGGCATTGAACTGATCCGTTACCAAGACCTGTAATATGACAAAGCTTTTGCTCATCCTCATCGTCGGCCTGGTGTTCGAGTCCACCGGTGTGGTGCTTTTAAAGAAAGGCATGGGGCAGATCGGCGACATGAACGGCATCAATGCGACGGAGGTCATCCGGGTTGTGAAATCTGGAGCCACCAATCCGCAAATTCTAATGGGAGTGTTTTTTGAAGCCCTGTTTTTTGTATGCCTCTTGGTTTTGATGTCAAAGAGCGACATCAGCTTCCTCTGGCCTTTGACAGGCCTTAGCTTCGTGTTTGCTACCTTCGCAGCGATCTGGTTTCTTGGGGAAAAAGTGTCTGCCGTTCGCTGGGCGGGAGTGATCCTGATCGTGCTCGGTGCGGCATTCATCAGCTACAGCGAACATTCGAAGCCTAAAGGTGCGGAGTCGGTATCGCCGGTGGTTGATCCGGCCAAATGACCTTTGCCAGCACCTTGGCCAATTCCTCAGCTGCGAAAGTCGTACTGCGTTGAAGCCGGCGAAGGGCGCCTATTTTTCCCGGTGATTTCATGATTGCCCAGGCGAGTTTCCCGTAGTCCATGCTCAAATCGGGCTTGGCGAGTTGGTTAAAATCGAGGGGCATGTCCTCATCGGCGGTGTCGGAAATGGCGCGGACTGTCGCGCAAGGAATTCCATGTTCGCGACAAACTGCATGAATTATATCTGATTCCATTTCAACAACGTCAGCACCGGTCTTGTTTCGCAAATCCTTTTTTTCTTGCGTGGTGGTGGCGATACGCGTCGAGCAATGAAACTTCACCGGCAACGCGCCCGCCTGGGTGAGCGCCAGGCCGAGTACCGCATCGCCCGCCGAAAAAACCACACTGCCAATCCCCAACTCCGGCGCAAGGCCGCCGGCAAAACCGCAGGTAAAGACTGTTTGAGGATGATTTCGTTGCAGATGATCGCGCAAAGACTTTTCCGAATTCTTTTGTCCGATGCCGGTGACGAGGATGGCGACACCTGATTTGCCGGCTGCCAGTTTTTTAAATGCCGCGGCCTCCTCCTTCAAAGCGAAGCAAACCAATGTGCCAGCCGGCTTTTGTCCTCCGTTCATTTGACACCCGCCAGCCGTTCCTTCCAGATGCGATGAAGAAGGACGGTCGCCTGCACGTCGCGGAGGCAATACTCCGCTATTTCGCGCTGCCGCCCGGCAGCCAGCATGTCATTCATATCGAGGCCCGTCACACCCTGGCTTTTGGGTGATTCAATGCCAAAGGCCTTGCAGTAGAAATCGAGGTTAAAGCGACGAGCCGCGCCCTCCCGGCCGCTGATATTGTAGAAAGTAAGCTGCTCCGCGAGGTCGCAGTGGGGCTCAGTAGCGTAACGGTAGCCGAGCCAGTTCCTGCGCGACACGGGAACATTCAGGAGTGCAGAGCGAAGATAGAGGAACGGCACGTCGAAACCTCGACCATTGAATGTCACAACCGAATCATAGTGTTTCGCAACGTCCCAGAAGGCGGTGAGCAATTCCAACTCGTCAGGACAAGGGACAAATTCAACAGGGCCGACATCTGCATCAGGTTCATGATCTTCCGCAGTATAGAGCACCTGGCCGCGGGAAGTCTCCGCATTGAGCATTGCCACACAGATGACCTGCGCGGTGAAGGGCCAAAGGTTGAACTGCTGGCGGATTTCCTTGCGGCGGGTGTCGCGGGCGGCGGAGTCGGGTATTTTTTCAGCCTCCCGGAAAAGGTATTCCTGCTGCGCCTCGTCAAAATTCTCCAGCGGCAGCGCGGAAGTCTCGATGTCGAAAACCAAAGTGGCCATGATGGCGTACGGGGCGGGATTAAAACGGGAGGGAAAACCCATCAAGCGGACCAGGTTTCCCGTCCCGGTGTTCTCAAAAAACTATTTCTTCTTCTTTGCTGCTTTCTTTTTCTTTTTCTTTGCTGCCACGAAGATCACCTCCAATCAGTTTGGATTCTCGGTTCCGGGTTCATTGGATTTGATTAAGACACAATTTTCTTTCGTGACCAGATTTATTTTTACTTTTTTGCGCGGCAAAAAAATTTGCGCGCGGCTCACGCGCCGAATTTGTCGAACATTCCGGCGTTTGCCTGCATGAGGCGGACAAGAAATTTGGCGTCAAACACGCCGAGTGATCCGGAGTTCGCGCCGGTCTCGGTGAAGCGTTCGAGCTTGTCCCACCCGGAGAAACGCGCCGTGAGAAGCACGGGCTGCGGATGCCACGAATGTCCCTTCACGGCGCAGGGAGTCGAGTGATCTCCAGTGATTGCGAGAACATCCGGCCGCTTGCGCAGCAAAATTGGCAGCGCGGCGTCAAGTTCTTCAATGGCCTTCTTCTTCGCCTCGAAATTGCCGTCCTCGCCGTACATGTCCGTATACTTGTAATGAATAAAAAAGTAGTCGTAGCGGTCGTATTCGACGAGGTAGCGTTCGAACTGCTCGGCAATGGTCTGCGGTCCCTCGAGCTTTGCCATGCCGACAAGCTGCGCTAGGCCCTTGTACATGGGGTAAACAGCGATACAGGCGGGCTTGAGCTGGTAACGCTCCTGGAACAGCGGGATGTGCGGTTGATGGGCGATTCCGCGCATCAAAAACCCATTGGCCGGTTGTTTCTTTGCGAGCAACGGCAAAGCCAGCTTGTAAAATTCCTGCACAAGCCGTGCGGCCTCCTTCGCTTTGGCGGACTTTTCATCCACGGCTTTCACTTCTGGAATTGGCGCGCCTTCGTGGTGCGGGTCAGCATCCGTCAATGGCCCTTCCAAACCTTGTCCGCGAAAAACGACGACAAAGCGATGGCCCTTGCCCGCCTTGATGATGACTTCGGCGGAACCTATTTTTTTGATTTTCGAGGACAACAATCCGCACAACTCCTCGCAGACACTGGTCTCAATGCGGCCGGCCCGGCGGTCAGTGACGATCCCCTTGGCATCCAGTGTGCAGAAGTTGGCGCGTGCCGCGACGTCGCCGGCACGGAGTTCGAGACCGAGGCCGAGTGCCTCGATGACACCTCGCCCAACCTGAAATTCCAACGGATCGTAACCGAACAATGCCAGATGACCGGGGCCGCTCCCCGGTGTGATGCCCGGTGCTACAGGCAACATGCGGCCCTGCGCACCGTTGCGGGCAAGCGAATCGAGGTTGGGCGTTTTGGCCGCCTCGAGTGGTGTGAGGAAGTTTTGTTCGCGCGTGGCAAGGTCACCAATGCCGTCGAGGACAAGCAGCACGAGCTTGGATTTAGTTTTAAGGGTCAGTTCCGAATAAAGCGAATCAAGGTTCATGATTGGTTCCATACTTGGAGAAGGGCGACAAAGCGTCAACGGGATTGTGACAGCATGTATCTTCACCATGCGCCGCCGCCCTGTTGATGCAAAAAACGCTCGAAATGGGAGCTCAAAAAAATTAATCAAAAAAAAGAGTTGACGCTTCCAGCAAACCGTCCTACTGTAATAGGACAGTTTGCAATAAGAGGCAATGCTGATTCAGCTCAATTTCAAATCCGGAAAGCCGGTCTATCTTCAAGTGGTGGACCAGGTCAAGGCCGCCACCGCCTCGGGCACTTTGCGGGTGGGCGAGCCCTTGCCCTCCATCCGCCCGTTGGCCGAACAGTTGCGAATTAATCGCAATACTGTGGCCAAGGCATATGCTGAACTGGAAAGCCAGGGCGTCATCGAAACCATCACGGGCAAGGGCTGCTTTGTAGCTGAAAACAACTCTCCTTACAAAAAGGAGGTCCGCCGCAAGATGCTGGCGGAGGACATTGACGCCGCCATCGTACAGGCACACCACCTGCAGGTGGATGAAAAGACCTTTCTGGAAATGGTCCGGGAGCGGTTGGACCGCTTCAAGTCCGACGCGGAGAAAAATCAACCAAGGTCGTCAGATGAATAAGGAAACACCCGCCATCGAAATTAACCATCTGGTCCGCACTTACGGCAAAACGGACGCCGTCAAAGGACTCAATCTGCGTGTGGACGCGGGCAAATGCTACGGATTCTTTGGCCGCAACGGCGCGGGCAAGACCACCACCATCAAATGCCTCCTGAATCTTCTGCGTCCAACCCACGGTGCTGTCTGGCTGTTCGGCATGGACCCACGCAAGGACGAGGCGGCGGTGAAATCCCGAATCGCGTACGTGCCGGATTACGTCGCGTTCTACCCCTGGATGAGCGTGCGCGACACGCTCGATTATCTGGCGTCGTTTCGAACATACTGGAACCGCGCAACGGAGAAGGAATTGCTTGGACAATTCCGGCTGGACGCCACCAAAAAGGTGAACGCACTGTCCAAGGGGCAGAAAACACAACTCGCGCTGATTGGCGCGGTCTGCGCGGACCCAGACCTGCTCATACTGGATGAGCCTACGTCGGGCCTTGACCCCATCGTTCGCCGCGAGTTCATCCAAACCGTAATTGGCGCCTATCAATCCGCGTCGCCGGGGAAACGCACGGTTTTCGTGTCCACCCACCTCATCACCGAGTTTGAGGGGTTAATAGATGAATTTACCATCATCGAGGACGGCCATGCGAAGCTGACGATGGAGGCGGATGAAGCGCGGGCACGTTATCAAAAAATTCGGGCACGCTTTCCGCATGCCGCTCCCGAGATTGATTTTGTGGGATCGGGGAACATCCGGCGGGAGGGCCGCGAACTGGAAATCACCGTGAACGGAAATTCCGAGACGGTGATGAGCCGGCTCAAGGCCCTTTCGCCGGAAGCGTTGACCATGGAAAGTCTCACCCTTGAGGAAATCTTCGTGGCCGCGCTCAAATAAGAAAACCGATGAACGCGAGGACCATCAAGGAGGCCAGAATGCTGCTGCCGGCGTTTGGCGTCACCGTGTCGGCCATGCTTTTGGAGTGGCTGCTGTTCAGCCCCCAAACTATGGCAGGAATTGGAGCGGCCACATTCATCGTGGGCTGCGCGTTTCTTGGCGCGGTTTCATTTGGCGAGGAGTTTCACCAAAAAACGATGCCACTCGTCCTCGTTCAGCCCGGTCCGAGAAAAACCGTTTGGTGGGACAAAATGCTCCCGCTTGGGACCGCGCTCGGGGTGGTTTTCATCGTATTTCTTGCCGTCGTCCGGATGCGCGAAAATCCCTTGGTCTTCTGCCTGATTCCGTTGGCTGTCTTTTGCAGCGGCCCCGGCCAGACGCTGTTGGTGAAGAACCAATTGATTGGCGCGGTCATGACATTTTCAGTCCCTTTGTTGATCTGGCTGGGGCTCGTAGCCGTTTACTCATTGGTTTTTTGGGCATCCCCCGAAACAGGTTTTGTTTTGCGGTCATGGCTGGAAAACTACCCGCCCGAAACTTACATCGCGGCTGGTGTTGCGATGTACTGTGGCGGTTCCTACTGGTGGTCTTACCGGCGGTTCCTGCGGTTGGAAGTCATCGAAGCGCAGGCGCAGGAAATCCGGTTGCCCGCGCGAATTGAATCAATCCTTGCCCGTCCCGCGGCAATGTTTCTGCCGCGATACTCTGGCCCATTCGCCAGCCTGGTTCGCAAGGAAGTCGGTCTTCAGAAACCGGTGTTCATTGTCGCGGGCGCAGCGTGCGTGGCAGGAATCGTTGAGGCTGTGATAAGGCTGATGCATCAGTCTGAATTTATCACGGTGTTGTTGATTACGAACGTTGTTATTTGCTGCCTCATTCCGTTTATCGCGTGCGGAATTTCGGTCGCGGAGGAGAGGAGCATGGGCCTCATGGGCTGGCAGCGGTGCCTGCCGCCTCCGACGCTCAAACAATGGCTGGCAAAACTGCTGGTGGTTTTTGGAACCAGCGGGTTGTTGGGCATTCTGCTGCCAATGCTCATGATAACCGCCGGGTTGCATGTGTTCCGACATGAAGGTTTCGCGGAAATCCTCATGCAATTATTGTATTTCTGGGGATGGCTCCTCAGTTCGGGTGGCGCACTCGTTTACCTGTCATTGCTGAGCCTGGCAATACTTGCGTCGTCTCTTGCCACGAACACTTTCCGGGCGTTGCTCCTCGCCATCGCACTAATCGCGACCTGCGGTTCCGCCGCGTTTTGGCCGGTTTTTGAAAAAAACGTTGGGCTTGTGACTCCAGTCTTTGCGGCCTGCTGGCCGCTTCTTCTGCTCCTTGTTGTCCTCCTGCAAATTCTGGCCTACCGCAACTATCTGCATCTCGACGCCAGCACCCGTCGTTGCTGGACGCAATCAGGTCTTCTCGTTCTTGCCTCGGTGTTTTTTGGCCTGTTCTTCATCGTCGCGATGTGGTTGGGCGCTCCGTAAAAGGGCTTCAGCGCCTTCCCGACTGCGGCGGGGATGACGATGACGACGAACTTGAGGAACGCGATGGTGGCGGCGAGCTGGGAGCCGGCGCTGACACCGGCTGCGAACGTGAAGGAGGCATCATCATCGGCGCGGAGGAACGAGACGGAGCGGCGGCCGGTGCTTCGAACTGTCTCGTGGCCGCGGGCGCCTGAAAGGATTGTGACCGTGGCGGCGGCATCATAAGTTGCGACTGTGACGGAGCGGAAACAGGTGCAGGTGCAGGTGCAGGTGCAGGAGTTGTACGAACAGCATTGTTCTCCGAAAACCTGCTGCCTGGGGTCGGGCTAAAACTGCCCCGTGAACGGCCGAAATCCCGCCCGACGCTTGGGCTGCTGGTCGTGGACGTAGTGGTGGCGGGCGTGGCAGGAGAGGCAACGGCCTGGCTGGGGCTGGACGAACCGGAGAAGGTTGTGCCATTGCGATTGCCGAAGTTCGGCAACTGATAATTGACCCGAGGCTCGATTGGAGTCGGCTCGCGAACCGTGACGTGAAACCCATTGCCGGGCGGATTTAGAGGACTGGTGGTGACGCCAACCGTCGGTGCGGACCGCGCAGGGATTGGGGAAATTTCTCTCGTCGTTGGTGATGGATTTGGCTGGCCAGCGCGCGGAGGCATCAAGAGGCCGGAGGAATTGCCGGTGCGCGCGATATTTTCTGAACTGCCGCGGGGCGTCGGTGCGGAGGGCTCTTCGACAACATTTCTTCCGCCAACCATGATAATGGAATTGCCGCGTCCATTGCGTGTTGATGTGTTCGGAGCCGTTGCGGTTGTCGTCGCGGCAACTGTGGAAGCGGTCTGGGTGGCGTCTCCGCGAACGTGGACATTTATCCGGGACCGTTCACCCGTTGGTGTGGGAGGCGTGGTTGACGTCGTCGGTGCGCCCACAACCGGCTGAGTCCCCCGTGCAGCGGGCGGATTGTTCAGCGCGGTTCTGGGCGAACCAAAATCTCTTCCAGAATTGGGTGCATCTCCACGGCCCCGTCCTGCGAATGCACCGTCGCGGCGGGCTGGAGGCGTTGGCAATGCCGGATGTTGTATTACGAGCGAATTGCCGCGCCGTTCGATGCGTTCGGCCAGGTCACGACGGTCGCCGCCGCGACGGGCTTCCTCAACCACAGCCCGGCGCACGGGAGTGTGCGAAGCGGTTTCCACACGCGTAGGATCAATGCCGCGATTGAAGACGCGGTGGTTTTGTTCGCCAAAATGATTCACTACGGTCGTCTCCGCAAACGCCCGTCCGGCGCGGGTACCGGTGAAGCCGTAGCGTCCGGGTGAATAATCGCACATCCGTTCAAGCGGTATGAAGGTGAAATGGTTTGCTGAAATCCCGAAGGTGAAATTCGCGCCCACCGAATGACCGCCATAGGTCAGGCCCACGCCGGGCCGGTAATGTGCCGCGGGAGGCAGGGGCGCCCAACCGCAGACGTCCGCCGAATTCCGCCAGCTTACCCAGGCCGGGCCCCAAACACGATTCGGATGCCAGACCCAGCCGGCGCGCTCATCGCAAAACCAGCGGCCATAGTGGAACGCCGCCCAGCCCCAGGAGTAATCCGACTGCCAGTACCAACCGCAATCCGAATACAGCCAGCGCCCGCGATCGTTATACGGCCGCCATCCATGATTGCGCACATACGCTGTCGGCTGCCAGCAGAGGCCGTAGCCGGTGACGTTCACCCAGCTTCCGTAAGGCGCAAGCGAGTCATAAAAATAACCGACATCGTTATCCACATAGGTGACGCCGGAATTGTAGGTGGTGTAATCCACGTAAGTCTCGGGCGGGTAAACTGGCGTTTCGGCCATTTGAGTGGCGGGCTGGGTTGGTTCCACAACGGGAGTTGAAACAGCGGGGACGTTGCCGAGGCCTGAGTCGTGCTCGATCATGGCGGTGATGACGGGACCGGAGACGCCGATGTCGTTCAGATAAATAATCTGGTCGGGACTGAGGCTGAAACGGGTGGACGAGTTGGTGATGAAGGTCAGCATGACCGGTTCATCCACGCCAGATTGCGCGAGCTTGACGATTTCCTTCGCGGTTCCCGACAGCTTCAGGTCAGGCAAGGTGGCGGCTGTCGGCGGGAGAACCGGCGCAGGATTGGTGGTTCCGACGGTAACCGCGTGATTGGTGTCAGCGACCAGCGCGGTTTCGCCGGATATTAGAACCGGTGGATCGTCGCTGGGGCTGCCGCTGGTGTCCGGAGGCGCGCTCAAGAAAGCTGCGGCAATAAAGGGGAGACCGGCCAAAACGAGCACCGCCTTCCAATTCATGAAGAATCTGGTTTTCATAGGCTTGCAACGGTTGTCTGACCGCAAGGAAACCTTCCTGCAATTAATGAGCCTGCCACCTGGAAGATGGTTACCATAAGAAGCTCCAGCCAGTAAAGGCAGGTTGTCATGAAATATTGGACGCTCCGCTTGGCGGCATATTCACCATTATTTACTCCTGCAATCGTAAAAAAATAATGCCTCAGATGCGGGAAATCAACGGGTTACGTCGAATTAAGTGGATTTAGCCGCATTTAGCCGCACTCCGAAATTCACCGCAGAGCCGCCGAGGGCGCAGGGACCACAGAATAACATAAACTACCATTCGGGCGGGACGCCCGAATAGACCCGCGAGACGCGGGTGCTACCACTAAAATGTCAAAGAGCATGGGGTTTTAGGCCGGATAGACCAAAACCTCCCCTGTTTCGCATTGAGCGGGACAACCAACGCGGTGATTCTCGCACACCATCGAACAAAAGGCAAACAGCGGTGGGTGGTACTCCCGCCCGGAATTGAACCGGGATCAACGGTTTAGGAAACAGTGTAGCGTTCTACTTGATGAACATCAAGAGAACCAGCGGAAACAAAGGGGAAAGTCAAAGTTGTAATGAAATCATTACAGCCCATTTGATACCGCCATCTGATACTGTTCCCATGAAACCAAAAAAAGTCGAATCCCAGAGCGTCTGGACGAAGGCCCCAGTTGCAAACCTTGTCCGCTACGAACCTTCAGGCATTTATTTCGTACGAGCCAAAGTGCACGGAAAGCTGGTTCGGAAATCTCTCGAAACCAATGTCCTCTCCGTCGCGAAACAACGGCTTGGCGATGTCCTAGATGCGGAAAATCGTTCCGCAGCTTCTCAAAGTGCCAAGATTGTCGGCAAGATGACTTTCGGGGTTGGCTTGGACATTTTCCAACAGCGGCAGAAACAGAATACTGAACTCAAACCCCGCAGCATAGAATACAACGAGCGCATTGCCGAATGTCTTCAAAAATCATGGCCTTCGCTTGTTGAAACAGACATGAAAAGGATTACGAAAGAGGAGTGCATGGATTGGCGGGCACGATTCGGTCAGAAGTATGCTCCCACCGTTACCAACGGAGCCCTGTCGATCCTTCGCCGTGTGCTCGACATCGCCATCGATTCCGGTGTGCGCTACGACAATCCTGCCAGGGCCAAGGAAGTTAAACGCGCGCGCGTCCGTCAAAAGGAACTGCGGCTTCCGGAGGCAGATCAATTCCTCGGCCTCGTTAAGTACGTGCGGGGAACTGGCAGTGGCAAGGGCGGGCACTGTGCGGATGCCATCGAGTTCTTCACGTATTGCGGCCCACGTTTGACCGAAGCTGCGAGGATCTTCGGAAACGACTGCGACTTTAAACGCGGTGAAATCATCATCCGTGGCGATCCCGATACGGGAACAAAAAACTGGGAAATCCGGCGAGTCCCCATGATCCCTGAAATGCGGAGGCTTCTCGAACGGCTGAAAGCTGACCGTGGCGAGCAAGACTTCATCAGTAATCCAGTTTGTCGCGTAAGGAAGTTCAATCGCTCGCTTAAAAACGCCTGTCTGAAACTCAAACTCCATCATCTGACACATCACGACCTGCGCCATTTATTTGCAACACGTTCGATTGAATCGGGCGTGCCCATCCCTACCGTGGCGAAGTGGCTTGGACACAAAGATGGTGGCGTTCTGGCCATGCAGACCTACGGACATTTGCGAGACAAGCACTCGTCGGAAATGGCTCAAAAAGTCGTATTCGCTGAAGACCCGCAAAAGGTTATTAAACTTCCAACGGTGGGGAATTCTCAAACAGGTTCGACTGCCACAGTTCAAAAGACCGCAGCCCAGGCAAAAGCTGAATACAGCTATCCGTGGTGGGCCTCGAAAAATCCACTCGAATTGTTTTGGGGTCAACTCAATGAGGAAGTGCAAATTCTTGCTATGGAAAAATTTCATACGAGTGCCAAAGGTGCGATGAATCGGGAGGTCTTTATCGAGGAACTTGCCGACCGTCCTTCGCTAAAAGAAGAATTCATCGAACGGACGTCAAAAGCGGCATTGGTAGAGCTCATTAACAAAATCAAGAAAAACCAAGCTGACGCCATGCTGAAAGCGGGCTAGAGTCTTGACTAATCTTGATATGAAAAGCCAATTGCTGGAAATTGAAGCCCACCTGAGTAACGCAGTAGCTGAATTGTCCAAGAGCAAACCGCAATGCCAGAAAGCGTTGGTTGGAATTGAGCACGCAAAAAATATGCTCCTCGAATTGGCGGAGAAAGAGACCGGCCGTCGCCGCCTTGCCGAAGCCAAACACAAGCTTGTTCTTGTATATCTTGGAATGAGAGACAATGAATTCACCGATACCGACGCAGAAATCTTTTCTCTTCTCGGGAAGGATCGGACTCTAAAAGACGAAATTGAAAGGGCTCGGAAGAATAATTAGCCACCCCAAAGCACACTAGGCTGTTGATTATACAAAATGTTTAGTGTCGGGCTCTGACGGAAGCGGATGGCGGGCTGGGTCGGCATAATGACGGTCCAGAGCCGCCCGGTATTCAAATTCGTCTCTTGGGTCATATTGCCAGACTTCGGGGGATTTTCGCGGATTCATTCCTGGAGGGATGACAGGGGGAAGGGACGCAATGACGCGATGGGTGGGACGCGAGCCTCGGACCGCCCAAATTGCGATGAGCGTTCCAACAGCCATTATAGCAAGAAATTCCATGATTTGATCATACCATATCCCGTCCGATTTGCACGGGTCGACTTTTAGGAATGGGGGTTCCGAGACTGCCGGATCAATTCCTGCACAGTCTTATCACCACTTGGGTCGTTTTGGGGGAATCCCGGCATATTTCCGCCTTTTGGTTGGCCGCGAGGCTCCTGAGCCCGTATTTGCGCGAGAGAACCTACGAGCGAGCCTCCGCTGTTTAAGGCACTAGCGGCTACCGTCTCGCCAGCCGCAGCCATGGCAACGATTCCAGCTTGTGCCAATCCTTTCCCACCCGCTCCCATTGCGGCGGTAGCAAAAGTCGAAGCGCCGGCAGTCAATCCTGCTCGGCCCGCTGCGAATGCTCCAGAGAAAAGCTCCGCTGCCGCAGAACTGCCCGTAGTAATTGCCCGCTGAAGAATTACCGGCGCTGCGATGGTGCTGAAAATGATCCAAATACCCAAGAAGGCGAGTCCCATCAGATTCTGCAAAGAATAAAGATCTGCCCCAATAACGCCCGTATTCAAGAATGCCCGGTCGGTCATAAACGTCAGCATTCCTTGTGTGATGAGTCCGGCAACTCCCCAGCCGAGCGGCCACGCCATTACCCCGACCAAACCGAGCAAGTAGCGGCGACCCACGTGGTCGAGTGAAGGGAACGCCAACATGCCGATGAAAACCGGCGAAAGCGCGTAACCAATGAAAAGGATGGCATTTTGCAGAATGTAGCCCCACCACATTAGGGCACTCGCCAGCCATCCCAAGAGGGCAAAGGCGACTGTCATCAACCCCTCTACGATTGAAGCGCGCCAGTCGACAACCTTCTCCCACCAGCTTTTATTGTCATCCGGCGACTTTCTCAGTTCAAGTGCCGCTTTATACTGGTCATGGATTTGTGAGGGATCAACTTTCAGCACATTTTTGACCGTGTCATCAACGATTGTCACAATCTGGTTGCCCCAAGTCGGCAGATAAACAATCAACATAACGAGCACTATTGCCTTGCCTAAAACCTTCATGTTTGCGTTGGGGTTCCCATGAGAGGCGATAGTGGCCGCAATCCATCCGCCAGTGATCAAAAGGAATGCGACCGGCGTGAGGATGCCTTTCATCTGAAGGCATTCGGTCAAGAACTGAGGAAATAATGTGTTAAAGTCCCCCATAACCCTGCCCTCTCAAAACCGAACTTTCACCCCGTGCCCCGTCTTTTGCGTCTGGATCTTTGGGGCGTCACTGGAAACTCCATCGGCGCATTGCGCTGAAACGGCTTTTACCACACGGGTGAGGTTTTCGCCCGGATACTGCTCTGCCAAGACTTCCTCGATACGCGCTTCGAGATCATGCTTGAACAACTCCAAAACCTGACACTCGTTCGCAACGTAATCCTGCAACAGTAAGACGGCGTTGTTGCCGGTAATCAGCAGTTCCGCATTTCCCTTGGCTTTTGCATAAGCCGATTCAGGGTCGAGCTTTTCAGCAATTCCGTATTCCTCATCCCGCTCTGTCTTCCTCGAACAAAGTAAAGTTTCATTGCGGGCGGTTTTGCAGAGTGAACGCCGGATCTGCCAGGGGCCACCCGCCGCTTCCGAAAATTCCATGCTGCCAAGGGAAGCGTCAGCAATCGTGCCGGAGTCCAATCCGTTGTTTTTCAATTGCTGCGACAAAACGGAGAGGGCGCGAGCTGCGGCGTTATATTGCTGCATGTGTTCCGCCACCGCCGTACTGGCAAAGTCGTATGCCTGCCGCTCACTCGCCGACAATCTGCCTGAGAAATTGGGGACCTCAAACCGGCATTCCTGACCATTGCGTTTCAACATTCTTGCCTCCTATTCATTTTTAAGCAGCCGCAAAAGTTCTGTCCGGGGCACCAGCAACTTGCCACGCAGAGCGCGGCAGGCTTTCAATTTCCCCCGCTGAATCAGGCGATACACGCTGAAATAATCCACTCCGAGCAAATCGGCAGATTCTTGAATCGAATACGAAAGCCTTTCCTGTTTTGGTGGCGGCTCCGTCACAATTTGGCCCACAGTACTCATGCTTTAGCTACCGTTTACCGGGTTTACGAGGGTAGATTGTAATGATTTCATTACAACTTGAGTCATCGCTCCGTTGACGCCCTGGTCGAGCAGCTTGGTGAGGGTGTCGTGAACCGGCTTGTCTGGTGGAATTTCCGGAAAAAGATCGGAGAGGCCAACCTCAAACACGCGGGCAAAGTAAGGCAGGTCCCTGTCCCTGACGCAGTGCGTTTGACCTTCAATCTGCGCGATGATTTCGCGACCAACGTCCAGCCCCTTCAATTGAAGCTGAACAGCGAGTTTGGCTTGTGACCATCCGCGGTTGTAACGCAGCTTACGAATCTGCGCCCCGATGATATTTTGGCGCTTCACTTTTTGTCTTTCTTATATGACGCCCCTTTAGTCTCTATGAGACGATGGGCCGGCAAATGCAGTCCTTCCTCTATCCCATGTTTGAGAAAATTAAATTCGCTTTATCAAATATGACGTATCGGCAAAACCGATAGTCGCCAAGATTACGTAACCTGTGTTTCGTCACCAACGTCCTTGAATGAGAGAAGCAGTGCGCCTTGTAGGAAATATTTGGAAACTTTTTTGAAAGATTCACCCCTCCCCATCCGTATATATAGAGAAGGGTCATGTACATAGATTTAAACAAAAAGCATAATGCAGACTTTAATTGACTTTAATTCAGTTTTTGTAGGACAAATAGAACGGAACAAGGCGTCTCGATTTCCATCCTAGTCACGTCAAGTTGTCGGTTATCCAAGGGGTTCGCGCATCTCCGCAAATTCCAATGGAATCGAGGGACGAATTGTGGAGTTCAATCAGTTGCGCTATTTTCTGGCAGTGGCCAAGCACGGCAGTTTCAGCAAAGCCGCCAAGACCTGCTTTATTTCCCAACCCGCCCTCAGCGAGCAGATCCAAAAACTTGAGCGCGAGGTTGGGAAACGGCTTTTCGACCGGAGCCATCGAAAAATAGTACTGACTGCCGAAGGCAAATTGCTGGCAGAAAAAGCCAGTGGAATTCTGGAGGCGGTCAACGAAGCCAAACTACAAATTCAAGGAACAACCGAGGTCGCCAGCGGCAGCATCACTTTGGGAGTATTGTCCACCGTTGAGCACTGTTTCGTGCCACAATTATTGCGCAAATTCAATCAAGCCTGTCCGCTGGTCAGGATCACCATTCACGAGGACAGCAAATCTAGTCTGGTAGCGATGGTTCAAGCCGGTGAATTGGACCTCGCCATCGCCAGCCTGCCGGTGGGAGAGAACCATTTTGAAATGGAGCCGCTTTTCACCGAGGAGTGGCTTTTGGCCCTGCCGTCACGGCATCGGCTGGCAAGCAAACCCAAGATACTGATGAACGACCTCTGCGAAGAAAAGTTCATCATGATGAAGGAGGCGCATCCATTCAATGATGAGCTTTTGAGCTTCTGCCGCAATCATGACTGCCATCCGCAGGTCGTCCTGCGCAGCGGCCAGATTGAAAGAATCTTGTCGTTGATCAATTCAGAGTTGGGGATTTCCTTGGTACCACATTGGGCAACGGCGAGCGGGGTAAATTCAATCGTTTACCGGTCCCTGGGAGACACTCTGGCAACGCTCAGCATTGTTGCCTTTTGGCGGAAAAAGCGCTCTCAGAACAAAGCCTTTCAGGAGTTGCGAAAACACCTGCGTCAGACAGCGCAGGTGTTCGCAGGGAATGGGGCGAAGGTAAAGAGCGAAAGCTAAAGCCCGGCAAAAGACAATTGCATCACGCTTGCGTCTTTTTTTGACCCACTCGTAGGGCGGCCAAGACGGCCCAACATTTCCTTTTGGGTGAGCGGAGGATTGGGCTGGGTCAATTCGACGTGGATGGCCTTCTTCTCTTCTTCGGAGGTGCGCCAGCTTTCGAGAAAGTAATGCAAGACCTCGTGATAGGTCTTGCCGGAGGCGAAGTAACCGCCGTGAGCGTATTGGCGACGGAGCAAGTCCGTCCATTCTTCCAGAGTCCTCGGACGCACGGTAAACTTCACCTGTGGCCCAAGTTTAAAGCTGCGCCCCTTGTAGGTGACGGCACGGCCCTCGTAGGAATATTGCCGTGGTTCCGGCCCTTGATAGTCAGTTTCCGGGATCAACGGGTAGCATTGCATTGATTCTTCGGCGAGGCCGCCGCAGTTCGTGAAAAGCTGGCCGTCGTGAAGAAACGTCTTCACCTTTGGGAACTTGTCCGCGCAGTAGGCGGCGCAAATATCACCTTCGGAACGCCCCCAAATCGGCATTTCCAGCCGCGCCGGTTCAACCAGAATTTCTGCCGGCCACGCCCTTTGTGCCGCCTTGATTAGTTCGCTCATATTTCCCCCTGATTGCCGGGCTGGATTTCGTAAATGCGGTATCCATATTGAATGCCGAGCAGGTTCAAGTCTTTGATTTTGTCAAACGTCACCCAATAGACTTCAAAGGACTCGGCGGGTGTAAATATCCCGTCAGTCTCATCCACGACGCGAAGCGTGTCCCCGTTCACCTTCAGGAAGTCGGCCAAGGCGGTCTCGCGCTTTTTCAACTCAGAATCGGCCAGCACTACCGGACGAATCGGAATCGTCACGGCCGGACTTGGCATCATTTCAACTTTCAACTTTTTCATATCAATCCTTTCCCATTCACTTGTTTTAGTTTTGGTCGCGCAGCGACAGGTGGTGCGCGATGAAACCTAAAAGCGAGGGCCTTGGAGGAGGTGGGCGGGTCAAGGAGGAACGGAAGCCACGAACCGTAGAATCCTTGACGCGACCGCCGCCGACATATAATCGCCCTCGGTCTCATCGCGCTGAGGACGCGACGGCGGACCTGCCGTCATTAGGCCGGAGAAATGTCGTGACGGATTCGCGACGAAAGGATGGTTATGAATGACACTTACTGCTTCGGTTGGGACGCTGGCGACGGAAAGTGGAGCGTTTCCGCAGTTAAGGCACGAAACGGAGGAAGTAGCGGAGCGCCGGAGCCAGGCTCACAACGGAAGCGGAGCGCGTCTGCGCCACTGATTAGCCGCTGCCGTGACGAGCGCGCACAACGCGTAGCGCGGGCAGGAGCAGATGTTGCGGAGGAACGCTCGCGAAGCGGCGTGCGTGTTGGTCAAGGCAAGATGAAAACTGCCCAGATCTGTGTCAATGGGCCACGCTGACTTTTGCAGATTGTTTCCTGCGGGTTGACTGCTTTTCTTGAGCCTCAATCTTTTCCGGTTCTTGTTCCGTGGATTCTTCGGCGGAAAGCGAGTTGGATGCCTGATTTTTGGTGACATCCAAGGCATTCTCTAATTCCTGCTGGCGCGCTACGAGGGAATGGAGTTTCGCCTCGTGCTCGAAGGGCTGGCCGATTTTCGCATCCAGCTCCTGGCGGTTCTTTTGCGCGTCCATCAAATCCCGTTCCAAACCGGATAGATTTACCTCCAGATTTTGAATCGCGTATTCGACCGACCGGATGGTTCCCAGCGGATTGTCGGAAACGTTGGCGGAATAGTGGTTCTTTCCTTTCAAGACGATTTCAACCTGCTCAAACATCGTAGGACGAACATAAAGCCCAAATCCCGCAAACGAACCAACAAGTTGTTCGGCCTCACCTCCCTGGACGCGGGAGGCGGCACGAATGAGCAGCTCGCCCGCGATGCCCCGCTCCTTGTGTATCGACTTCTGGATTTCGATTTGAAAGGCGTCCCCCCGCGTGTCCTGCCGACTCTGCAAGTCCACCTTCATGTTCGCAATGCGTTCGGTCAGCACAGGAATCTCGGCCTTCAAGTGGCGAGCTTGTGAACGGATTCGATACTGGGCTTCGCCGTGTTGCGAACGCAACCGGGTGAGCCGGGTGATTTCCGCATCGACCGAAGCCTTTTCAATCACCAATGGATTGCCGGAAGCGATGGCCTTGACCTCGGCGTACGTGAGCGCGCGTGAATCAATGTCTTCGATATGCCGGATGTGCTTGTCTCCAGTCATCACTTGATGGATGAAACGGGCCTTCGTCTCCAAGGTTTGCCACATGTAAGCGTCGAAACTGCCTTCGGTGACGTAGCGATAGATGTGAACGGATTTGTTCTGGTTGCCCTGCCGCAAGATGCGCCCTTCGCGCTGTTCAACATCAGCGGGCCGCCAAGGGGCATCGAGATGATGCAGAGCAATCAAGCGTTCCTGAACGTTCATCCCTGCGCCCATCTTTTGGGTGCTGCCCATCAGCACGCGCACTTTGCCCGCCCGAACTTCCTTGAACAGGATGTGCTTTTGTACGTCGCTGTCAAAATCCTGCATGAAGGCAATCTGTTCGAGCGGGATGCCGCGCCGAATGAGTTTTTCTTTGAGATCATCATAAGCCGAAAATTGCCGATGCAACTTTGAGGGTGTGGACAAATCGCAAAAAACCAGTTGGGTGCCTTGTTGGTCCGTGGTTTCCTGCCAAAGTCCAAAAATCTTGTCGGCGGCCAGATTGATTTTGCTGTCCGGGTGATCCGGGGCACGAGGGTCCAGCACGCGCAAGTCCAACGCCGCCTTCCTGCCTTCCGAAGTAATTTTAAGCATGTTGTCCTCGTAGGGCTTCACTGAACCATTGCGGATGGCGTCCGCACGTGCCACGAGACTTTTGACAATCTTTTTTAATTCGGGCGTTGCCGGGGCGCGGGCAACAATAGGTTTGCCGGTGTGGATTTCGGGGATGGGCAATTTAAGCAGATCAGCAGTCTGAATATCGGCGGTTTGGCAGAAAACCTGCATCAGTTCAGGCACGTTGATGAAACGGGCGAATCGGGTGTGCAACCGGTAGCCCGCCCCATCGGGCGACAGTTCCATTGCCGTCACAGGCTCGCCGAAAGTTGCCGCCCAGGAATCGAAATGATGCAATCCTTGCCTCCGAAGTGCAGGCAATTGCAGGTATCGCTGCATGGTGTACATCTCGGCCACGCTGTTGGCGATGGGTGTGCCGGTGGCAAAAACCACGCCGCCCCCGCCGTTGATGCTCTGGATGTATTGAACCTTCAGGAACATGTCGAAGGCCCGCTCGGATGAAGTCTGCGGCAGGCCCGCGATGCGCGTCATCTTGCTGATGTAAAACAGGTTTTTGAAAAAATGGGCTTCATCCACAAAAAGCCGGTCAACCCCCAGTTCCTCGAACGTGAGCGTGTTGTCCTTTTTCTCGTCGGCGGAGAGCAACTGCAACTTGGTTTCCAGCTTTTTCTTGGCGGATTCGAGCTGCTTGACGATGCGGCGACTGTTCGTGTCGCCCTTCTGCTCGTGAATCGCCTGCTCCAATTCATCGAGTTGCTTTTGAAAAAATTCCTGCCGGACCTGTTCGGACATGGGAATTCTTTCAAAACCTGAATGGGTGACAATGATGGCGTCCCAATTGCCGGTGGCGATGCGGCTCATCAATTCTCGCCGTTTGTCCTTTTCAAAGTCTTCCTTAGTGGCGGCGAGGATGTCCGCGCCGGGATACAGCGTAAGCAGTTCGGAGGAAAACTGGCCCAGCATGTGGTTGGGAACCGCGAACATGGGTTTGCGGGCGAGCCCCAAACGTTTCAGTTCCATGGCGGCGGCCACCATCGTGTACGTTTTGCCCGCGCCCACGACATGGCCGAGCAGGACATTGGGTGTTTGCAGAATGCGCCACGTCCCCGTTTTCTGATGTGAACGCAAGGCGACGTTGTGGCTTGCGCCAGGCAAAGTAAGATGGTCGCCATTGAAGACGCGCAAGCGGATGCAGTTGAATTCCCGATTGTATTTCGCCGCCAGCCGCTCGCGGCGTTCATCATCCTGCCACAGCCATTCCTTGAAGCGGTCCTTGATTTTCTGCTGCTTTTCCCGTGCTGCTTCAGTTGCGCTGGGATTGACGACCTGTTTGTCCTTCCCTGCCTCGCGGATGCTGTCGTAGATGGTCGGGGTACGAAGGTTCAAGGCGTCTTCAATCAACTCCAGAGCGGAGGCGCGATTGGTTCCCCAATCGGTGGTGTTCGCGACCGACTCCTTGGCGCGATAACCGCCCTGCACCGTCCACGTGCCAAGCTGCGGGGTGAATCGGACGGTGGCGTCGTCACAACGGAGCAACTGCTGAACAAACGTTTCAACATCCTTGACCGGAATCCAAATCGCCCCCAAGCGGGCGTCAATCTCGGTCGCCGACAAGTCATCCGGTTGCACCGACTTCAGAGCCATGACATTTTCCCCGAAGCGCGGTTCATTCAAGGCGGCGGCTTCCGCAACTTCCAATTTGTCACGAACATTGCCGGACAGATAGTGGTCATCGGTTTCCCAGTCCTGCGTTTGCGGGTTTAAGAAGAGGACGCCGGCCAACTCCGGTAGGAATTCCTCAACTGGCCGGCAAAGCAACTTGCTCATGTGTGGCAGGTCCACCCGTCCCTTCTCATTTAGGGTGACAATCAGCGCCTCCTTGGGTGAACCCACCGATTCAATGGACTTTTGACGCTGAATCGTGCGTTCGCGGAAGATTGCCGTCTTGGTCGCCTTCTTCGTCTCGGAATCGTAGTTTTCCAACGACATGAGCAGCGGCAAATCGGGGTCGCCCTGAAAAGCACGGGCATTCGTACGCTCGGACAGTGGGCCGTGTCGGGAAAAGAAACGGTCGTAAGTCTGGTTCAACTTTGTTCGGGCCAGCAGAATATCGTCATTGTCCCGATCTTCGATTTGGGTCCGCAAACACTCCCGCACGGCGTCCCGCACCTGAATCATTCCACGGATGCGCAGCTTCGTTTGGGACGGCAGGTGGCGAAGCGTTTTCAACTCGTCGCCCTGCCGGATGGCGATTTCGTCATCGTGAATGGTATAGGCGTTGGGTTTGACGTGGCCGGGGGCGGGAATGACTTGCTCAGCGTTGGGATTGGCAACGGCTCGTTTCAATGGCTCATAAACATTTTCCGGCAGATGCGCGATTGCCTTGGCTAATGCTGCGGCAATGTCTTTCCTATCGCCAACGAGGGTTGGTTCATTCCGTTGATACATCCGGCCTTCAAGCCGCATTTCGCCCAGCATCATGTGGGGCCGTTCGACGTAGTATTCGTTGATTTCCAGAACTTCACCCTTGGAATTGGTGTACGCACCGAGCTTATGCCAGGCAATGCCGGTCGCCTTCGCTCTCGGAGGACGTTTTTGCAGGACGAGAATGTCGGTGGTTACTTCCGTGTTGGCGTTACGTTTGAACGCGGTGTTCGGGAGACGTATCGCGCCCAACAAGTCAGCGCGTTCGCCAATATGTTGGCGAACGCTTTCGTCAGCCTTATCCATCGTGCCGCGCGACGTGACGAACATGACTATTCCCCCAGGACGAACCTTTTCCAACGCGGCGGCAAAAAAATAATCATGAATCAAAAAGCCTTGGTCGTTGAATTTGGGGTCGAACGGTTTGTAATCGCCAAAGGGGATGTTGGAAACGGCGAGGTCAAAGAATTCATCCGCCAGTTTGGCCTTTTCAAAAGGTTGATTGCGTATGTCCGCGTCCGGGTAAAGCGCCTTGGCAATCTGCGCGGTCAGCGGGTCAATCTCAATGGCGGTAATGGTGGAATGCGCATGAAGCGATTCAGGCATGAAGCCGATAAAATGGCCGATGCCACAGGCAGGTTCCAAAATGCGGCCCTGTTTGAAGCCGAGACGTTCCAGAGCGGCATACATTCCCCGCACGACTGGTGCGGCGGTATAATGCGCGTTTAAGGTAGTGGCGCGGGCAGCACGGAATTCCTCATTCGTCAGCAGCGAGGAAAGTTCTTCATTCTCAGCCTGCCAATCAGTGGCGGGACTGAATATCTGTGGGAGACCGCCCCAGCCAACATAACGGACCAGCGTGGCTTTTTCCTCAATGGTGGGGCTGCGGTTTTCTGACTGAAGCTGCTTAACGACTCGAATCGCGGCAAGATTGGCGTGGCATTTCTCGCGCAGCGAACCTTCGCCTACGCCATCCGTGTCGGCGATACGGTAATTGTTCCGATTGCGGACTACTCCTTTGTTTCCGGCGGCAGGAGGATGTAATTCTCCCTCAAAGTTTCCCAAGCCTGGTCGTGCGCCTGCTGCGCTGTCAAGCCGTTCGCCATTAACTTCTGCGTGAGGTCGTACATCTCGTCCTTCGTCCGTTCTTCCGCCTCCAACAGCATCTCCTGAAGCCTGCCGTTCGCTTCCAGCGCCATGGTCATCCGCGGGAGAAATTCCCGCCAATGTTTCTCGGCCATCAGGCCGTACTGGGTCAGGGTTATGGTTGCTTCGGGCATAGGCAAAGAGGTCTGGTTGATTGTCTGGCTCATTGTTCCTGCTTCGGGCCATACCATCATACTCCAACCTTGCGAATTTGCCAGGCGGAATCCTTCAAATGTTCACGGATGTGTTGAATCAATTGTTTCATAGATTGCCAAGTCGGATGCGGTCGCGAGAGGCTGCAACTCGAAGCGACGGCATCCGATGGGCTTGTATCCATCGTGGATTTGCCCGGCAAAATCTTACGGTGAAACGAAGGCACGGCGCGTGCAGTCAGGGGCCGGGGGGACGGAACGCGCCGGAAGCCGGAGCGGAGACGTAAGTTTTTGCCGGGCGTTCGCTGCGTCAGCCGCCAGCGCGCATGCCTCCGCCCTGCGACTGTGACCTCGGCTCACGGGGAGAGGTAATGCGCAAGACATGCCGGGCTATGGAAGCTGTGGCACGTTCACGCTGGTCTTCCGGCACGCGCTTGAGCAGCGTTTCGTACGCGGCTTTGGCTTCCGGGTCGCCCTCCAGCTTCTTCATGATGCCGTTGTTCATCTTCTGTTGACGCTCGTACTTCTGGATCTCGTTCAGCACGAGTTTTCTTGCCGCCCGGTCCGGGGGCAAATTTTTGAAGTATTCCCAGCGTTGGGGATTGGCCGCGATCCAAGCGTCAATCTTTTCGTTGGTTTGGGGATTTTCCCGGTATTGTGCGTCCCCAGTTGGGGGTTGGGCAGAACCACCTTGTCTGGTTCTCGCCCTGGGAGGAGTACTCGTAGTGCTCATGTTTGTTTCTTTCTCTTATGGTTTTTGTTACCAGTCATTCGTTTCCTTCGGTTTGGAAACGGGCGGCATGGTCAACACGGTTTCGGACTGCTTTTGCCGAAGTTGTTCTTCCAGGGCATCGAGACGTTTAGCCGTGGTGGTCAGGGTATTTTTTAACTGTAGATTTTCCTCGGAGACCTGCTTCGTGACGGCAAGACCTGCCGCAAGCTGGCTCAGGGTTTGACTAATCCGGGAACTTTCAGAAATAACCGCCTGCGTCGCCGCCTTTTGGCGGCTGATCTCGGCGACAACCTCGGCGGTCGTCGGCCCGTCCTTGCGGGCCGGGTCGATTAATCCCAGGGCGGGTCCGCCGGAAACTGCGGCGGGGCCGTTGGGATGAAGGTTCCACTTGGCCGTCGTTTCGACGCGGTACACCGTGTGGGCCTCGTGCATCACTAAACTGTTGTTGGGTTCAACATAGCGGCCTACCGGATATGCTTTCAGATTCTCTCCATACCGCACTGACTCCATGCCTTCAGCGGGCAGGGTCGTGCCGGGGACCGCAGGCGGCATCTTCACCACCAGAGTTTTGTGCGACGCACAGGAGGAGAGTGCCACCGTCAAAATGAGAGGCAGGATTCGTTTCATTGGTTTGGTCCTTTGGGAAATGCGAAAGCGGGAAGGCCATACGGGTTGGTGGCGACGCGATTGGTTTCGGTCTCCTTTTCGGAGGCGTTTGAGCGGGTTTCACCGACCGCCGCGTCGGATTTATCAATGGTCTGGGTAACGTACAAATAGAACTGTTTGCCGGCTGGTACACGCACATAAAAGCCATCCCGCTGGATGGCGTCGTAGATTTGTTTCGCGTAGGCGCCAAGAACGTCCTGTGCCCCCTGCAAAGGCGCATTTTGCAACGTCGGGCTCGTCTGGCTGCCGAAGATCGTCAATTGCCGGTCGGTCAACAAACCCGATGCCCCGCTGAGAAACGTCGCTGCAAACAATTTGATTTCGGCGAAGTCATCAGTTTTGATGAGCCGCCCACGCAAACCCGCGCTGCCATCGGTTATTCCCCACCCTTCGCCATCCGGATTGGCTTCCCGGTCCAGGGCCATCCCGGTGAGGCTCATTTCCTCCCCCGTCTTCCATACCAATGTCCAACTATTGCCGCTGGCGATCCGTTCGCGCGCCCGGTCGGTTTGCGCACGTCCATGCACCTCGGTGCCGGCAGGAATGATCAACCGACCGCCGTGATAAATATCCTCGGTGGTGAGACCAATAATCGGCGTCCGAATGGAGGATGAATCGACCGTGACAATCAATTCACAAGGTATCAGCCGCCCATACGGCGCATAATTGGCGCTGAGTTGCTTTGGCTCGGCAGCTTCGGGTGATTCCGCGAACAGGCTGAGGGGTGGAATTTCCGGTTTCGGGACTTCGTTTTCCTTTTTCGGCAAAGTGGCAGGTTTAGTGGTTGGGAAATTGGTGGAATTGTTACTGTCCACGGAGCTGGCTGCTTTGGGCAGCTTCAATTGGGTATAGTCAGGGTTTTCGACTGTTTGGACGGTTTGCGGGATCGCCGCTGTCGCTTTCGGGATCAGCGACAAGGCTGCGAGCTTGGTTTTTGCCGGTTGAAATCCTTTCACCAGAACGAAGCCAACGACCAACAGCAGACAAAATCCGAGAAATGCTCCCACCGGGCTCTTGACGAAGTTGATGGCCTCGCGGGCGTTCACTGCTCAACCTCCATGGCACTTTTGTCCGGCTGAACGTCGAGGATCACATAAAAATCATTCTTGAGTGAAATGTCGTTGCGCCCGCCATTCGGGGTGCCGGTAACGGCAAAGTAGGCCGGGATTTCGCCTTTTGCCGGAATGCTGCCGCCCGCGTCGCTGATGGACTGCGGATAGGTGCGGTCGCCAACCCGGAGGGAAAATCCATCACGGGCAAAGCGCATGGGCGTCTCAGTCTTATTCTTCAACTGGACCCTAAAAATGATGGTGTCCTCCGGGTTGAACCGAAAAGCTTCGACGATCTGAATCGTGTAGTTTGTCGCATCCATGACACGCGCGTCCTTCTCATAATTGCGGTACTCCACCTGGGCGACGGTGGCGGGATAGTAGGCGCGGAGCAAAGGAAAGGCTTTGGCTTTGTCGAGCAAGGCCAGCAAACGCGATGGAGTCACTGTAATAGGTGCGATTGCCGCGCCGGTTTCCGAATGATAGCGAAAATTGACGGACAAAAAGGGTTCAGCCGATTCGACCAATTCCAGAACGTAGGTCTTTTTGTTCCAGCGAACATTCAGGTTCGTGACCTTTCTGCCTGTCAATGCCCGGACTGAAAAAAACGCGGAACCTTTGGTGTGGGCAATCTGAAATGGCGCGGGCCGCTTGGGATCAGCCGTCACCTGGGCCGCGTCAATCGCGGAGATGGGGCCCGGAAAACTGATGGTGGTTACCCGGTCCTGCGCGACCGGGATGGAATACACTGTGTGTTCATCAAGCGTGTATTCTTGGATGGCCCGGTCCTTGGCGTTCGCCGCCAGGCAAAGGCACATCAGAATGCTAATTGCGAACGGTTTCATATTTGAAGTCGTTGACCGCCGTTGGAAAACGGCCATTGGTCGCCATGTTTGGATTGCGTTGCAGACGCAGCATCAATTTGAAGGGCAACACTTCGGAAAAAGGTTTGTCCTGAAAGATTCCGGTGCGGACAAGCTGGCCGGTGACCTGGGTAAGCACCATGTCGTCGCGGGTATTGAGAATATCAACCCGGCTGATTTCTGCCTTTTGATGCAGTTGCTTGGCCCTGAACTCCAGTTCATCCGTGCTGCGTAAGGCATTGGCTTTTGCCAAAGCCTGTTTGAGAAAGATTTGCTTTAGCAACGGCTCATTGTCGAAGCCCTTGGCGTTGCGTTGGAGAAAAGCGGTGGCCGCCAGCGTGCTTTGTTCCGCATGCAATTCCTTGGCTTCCTCGAATTTTAACAATGGGGAGACGTAGTAGGTATTGGCCGGGTCGATTATCACCACGCGTTCACGCTGCTTGAAACTTTGCACCAGAAAATGGCGGTCCACGGCGGC
>JADMIO011070282.1_pt1 | contig 43772 bp, 33 predicted proteins | sample 8958161 | NCBI WGS metagenome assembly JADMIO01 (sample SAMN16585339, study PRJNA669376) | soil metagenome | isolation source: Crop rotation soil | place: USA: Cullars Rotation, Alabama | collected 2011
CGCGACAACTTGTCCACGTGGAATTCTAAGCTTAGGATCCCAATGTGCTGGAAAGGCGTGACGTGCTAACCGATTTCAGCACCTCAGCCTCGGCTGCAGCTCACTGATCGCTGACCATTGATCGCTAAAGTAATGAGCGAGTAAACCTTGCGGGGTTGGAGAAGTCGCGGAAGGCCGCGGTCTCCAGCCCCGTTTTGTTGCGCGCGAGTGGAGCACAGTGCGAGAATTTCAAACGCGCTCCGCTGTCGCGTCGCGGCTAAACAGAAGTGCTGATCACCGACCCCTGATCCCCGACCCCGGCCCCCTGCTCTACCGGCTCATGCCGACGAAGAACGAGAAGTTCTGGATGGTATCGCCGTTCATGTGGGCAACTGGCGCGGCGAAGTCGAGAGCGATCGGAGCGGGGCCCATGGCCGGCAGCGTGATCCGCAAGCCCAGACCGGGCGACACGCGGTAACTATTCGAATTCAGCGTGACGCTCGACTCCACCGTACCGAAGTCGCAGAAGGCCACGCCCCGGAGCATGTCGTCCTGGGTGATCGGGAACATGTATTCCACGGTGTTCAGCCACATGAACTGACCGCCGACTTGGGTGCCCAATTGCAACGGCACCGCTCCACGGAACGCGAAGCCGCGGATGGTCGAGTAACCGCCGGCAAAGAAGTTCTCATACACCGGCTGGTTGCTGCCCGCGAAACCGAGCGACGTGCTCAGCGTCATCACCTGGCGACCCGAGTGGTCAGGCCGCTCGCGGAGCATGAAGTACTGTCGGGCGTCGATCGTGGCGCGCGGGAAGTCGAACTCGCCGAACCCTTGCTCGTACGCGAAGTCGATGTAATGCCCCTGCGTGGCCAGGAACGTGCTGTCGCGTGTGTCGTGCGCCAGGTTCCAGCGGAAGGTGTACAGGCTGGTGTCGCCCAAGACTTTTTGCACATCGGGCGCCACGGGGGTCTTCGGATCGTAGATGTTCACACCTTCCATCCGCAAGCTGACGCCGGTGGTTAGGTTCGGCATGGTCGGAAACTGATAGCCCAATCCCAGGGTTCCGCCCAAACGCTGTTCGTTCCAATCGCGGTAGAAGCGTTGGAAGTAATAGCCGCCGGTCGAGAAGCTGATCGGAGTATCGAACAAGAACGGCTGCGTGAAGTTCATCACATAACGTGACAACTGCGTGCCGGGCACCGCTTCGATGCGGAGCCGCTGGCCGCCGCCGCGGAAGGCTGTGCCGTCGAGCAAATCGCGGACGCTGTCGGGCGTGCGTCGCCAGTCGAAGTTCTGCTCGTCGATCACGATCGAACCCACGAGGCCGGCGTTGGAGTTCACCCCCACGCCCAGCATGATCTTGCCGGTTTGCGTGGGACTCACCGACACAATGCCGTCGATGGTCCGTGTCGTTTCTTCGTTCGGATCGAGCCACGGAACGGGGGGCGCCAGTTGCTCAGGCGAGCCGTAGCCGTTGATCGGCGGCGGCAGCGAGTTCTGCGAGACCGTCGAGGCGGGTACTCCGGAATTCGGGCCCGTGACGGGAACATAGTGCCCCGAGTACGGACCCGATGGTGGAGTGGCGTTGTAAGGTGCAATGGCCGGCGTCCCGGGAGCTGTCGGGCCTCCATAGGTCGGCGCCGTCGTGGGAGCGCTCGCAGGACCGTAGGCAGGCATCGAAGGGGGCGCGGTCGCCGCCGGAGCACTGGAAGGGGGCAGGTACGAGGGCGTGTACGCCGGAGCACCATAACCCGGTGCGGCGGTTGCCGGAGCGGGGGCGTATTGCGTGTTGATGACCTGGCCCGTGCGCGGATCAACCTGCGGAGCGTAGCGCGCGCCGGCGACATCGGGGCTCGTGCGGCCCATCGGCACCTGTCCGTTTCCGGCAGGCAGATAGCCCGCCGAACCGGTGGAGGAGGGAGGCGTCGAGTAACCAGGAGCCGGGCCGTAACTGGGGCTTTGGAAGCGCACGACCTGATCGCGCTGCGGTGGAATGGGCTCGCCGACTTCCAAGTAGTAGATAACCTTGTCGCCGTAATCGTCCGGACTCTGGCCGCGGAGCGTGCGGGGCAACTCACCGGGTCGTGGTATCGCCAACGGAGATTCTTTCTCCTCGCCGGCGTCGAGTTCCGCCAACTCGGGCTGCTTGAAGGTAATCTTCGGCTGCACGCCCTGAGCAGGATTGTTCATGAACAGGCCCGATCGCTGCAAACGGACCTGATCGGCACGCAGCTTCCGCGTGTCGGCAATATCGCCCGACTTGAGCGACACGTAGTTGAGAATCGTGTTGCGGCGAGTCTGGGTCCCTTCGCCTGCCATGACAACGTCGATGCGGCCGATGCGGTAGCGATCGCCTTCCTGCACGCGGTAGACCAGGTCCAACTGGCCCGGCTCTTCCAGAAAGCGTGGATCGGCATCGACCGTGGCAAAGATGTATCCTTCACCGCCATACTTGTCCTGCAAAGCGGAAACGTCCGCGGTCATGTGCCCTTGGTCGAAAAACTGGCCCGGTTCCAGCTTCAACTCCTTGCGGAGCGTCTCGGAATCGAATTTCTTGTTGCCGATGAAGGAGATCTCGCGGATCGCGTAGCGCGGCCCTTCATCGATGACAAACCGCAGGGTGAGCCAGTCTTCTTCCTCGTTGAACTCCAACTCGCGGCCGATGCGGGCTTGAAAGAAGCCCATGCCGCGATAATAGGCCGTCAGACGTTCGACGTCGGCGTCGATCTTGGCCCGATCGACTTCGCCCTTGAACAGGTACAGCAGCGGCCGCTTGGATTGGATTTGCGTTTGCAGCCGGCCGTCGCTGGCGATCTCGTTGCCGACGAACTCGACGTTCCAGACTCGCTGCTTCTGGCCTTCATTGATCAGGAAGACGGCTCCTTGATCGCCGGGCTTGTCCCCTTCGATGACCGTGACCCGAGCGCGACTGTAGCCGTGGCTGGTGTAATACTCCTCGAGCTTGCGTCGAGCGTCGTTCACCATGTAGGGATCAATCGAGTCCCCTTTTTTCAAACCGGTCTGCTTGGCCAGTGTCTTTTCGCGGACCGTATTGCCGACGTACTTCACGTAGTTCAGCGAGGGGCTTTCCGTCACGCGGAAGATGACCACCAGGCCTTCGGGCGTGTTCTGATACGTGGGGGCGACGCTAACAAACAGGTTGGTGCGCGTGAGCCGTCGGACATCCTCGGTTACGATTTCGAGATCGAACGGCCGACCGGCACGGGTGTAGATATGCGGCGTGATGCGCTGCAAGTTGACGCGATGGTTGCCCATTACCCGTACGTCGACAATGTTGGCTCCGGTCGCAGGGGCCGCGCTATTGCTTCCAACCACCGGCGGAGGGGGAGCTAGGCCCGGCGAATTCATCGACGGCATGGCCGTAGGAGGCACCGGGCTAGCCGCGCTCGCGGGGACCACGCCATTCGGCATTCCACTGATCGGTGGTGGACCCACCAGCGGATTGCCCGGCTGCATGGCGGGCGACGGCGGATATTGTCCTTGTGCCACTGAGCCAGTCAGCGCAGCGAGACACATCGCCAAAGCGACGTGGTAACACAAGGACCGATGGAGATCGGCCATGCCAGCGAGTTCCGTGAAGGTGTCAGCAGTAGAAGAACGCCAAGAGGAGACTGCCCCGGCCGTCGTCCGCGCGCGATGTCAACGAGCCGGCGCAGGGCGTCAGCACGTCGTTCGAGGTTTTGGATGACGGAAAGGCCGCGTAGAAATACCGGAACCGGCCGATTGCGACAAGGTGGATTCTGCATCTATCCGGCCCCGCGAACAGAATTTCTGCCCAGGGAATGCAGTGCTTAGGCTTGGCGGACGGACTCATCGCGGGCATTTCGCCCGCAAACTGCCGATATCGCAGGTGCGTGCTAGCTAGACGAGCCTAGCAGCTTGTCGTAATCGGCGTGCGATCCGATCCAAAACCAAACCAGTTCGCTATCACACTCGATGGCCAGGGCTCGATAGTGAAGGCCCACGCGAACAGACCAGAACCGCCCCACCTTTTTTAGACGCAGCGAAGGGTGTCGAGGATTCTCTCGAAGCAATCGATAGGCATCGTTTGCCTGCTGCTGAACTTCAACCGGCAGTCTGCGAAAACAAAGCCAGAAGCGAGGCGTGGCACGATGTTTCACAGAGGGGCGGTCTCACAGGTCTGTGCAGCGACCTTCTCGGAAATCCTGAATCGCCTCATCGGCAAATTGATCCAACCGCCCAGCAGTCACATCTTCTGCGAGTTGGCGGTCCCAGTGAGCCGCGTCGAACTGAGAGTACCACGCACGAAATAATGCCAACTCCTCCGGCGAGAGTTGGCGGACTGCGTCTTCGATTTGTTGAACGGTATGCATATTCTTAGTCTAGGTTCCCGGCGGGCAACGGGCAACAACGCCTCGAAATCCCCGGAAATAGCGCTGGAATGGCAGCCTGTTCATCCTCGTGGAAGAACCTGCCAGCTACCTGAGACCGCCAGGAAAGAACCCCGTCGAAGCCGGCAACTTCGGCTACGAATCGGATGCTGGAGCATTGCCTAGCTAAAGTCGAACGGCTCGGGGCGGTCGTCGTCGAAGCGGGTGTAGTCGGCTTCCCACTTGAGCTTCACGTCTCCCACCGGGCCGTTACGCTGCTTGGCGATGATGAGCTCGGCCTTGCCGCGAACCCGTTCTTTTTCTTCCTCGCTCGTGCAGTAATACTCCTCGCGATGCACGAACATCACGACGTCGGCGTCCTGCTCGATGGCTCCAGACTCGCGCAAATGGCTGAGACGCGGGCGGTTGTCGCGTGACACTTCCGCTTGGCGGTTGAGCTGCGCCAGCACCAGCACCGGCACGTGCAACTCGCGAGCCAAGCCCTTGAGCCGCCGCGCGATCCGGGCCACCTGCTCTTGTCGCGGGTCCTTCTGGTTATCCGGCTCGATGAGCTGCAAGTAGTCGATCACCACCAGGCCCAACTGGTTGCGGCGTTTGAGTCGCCGGGCGGTGGCAGCGATTTCGGTCATCGTGCGGCTCGGGGTATCGTCGATGAACAGCGGAGCGCCGCTGAGAATCGAATACGACTCGATCAGCTTCTTGTGATCGCCCCCCGAGATGTAACCGTTGCGGAGCTTGTGGCCGTTGATCTGCCCGTGGGCACAGAGCATACGCTCGGCCAGTTCGAGTCGCGACATTTCCAGGCTGACGAACAGCGTCGCCACGCCACGCCCAATGGCCGCGCGTTCGGCAATGTTGGTGGCCAGCGCCGTTTTGCCCATACTGGGCCGGGCCGCGAGAATGATCAATTCCGAGCCGTGGAACCCGCCGGTCATGGTGTCGAGGTCGGCAAAGCCGGTTTCCATGCCGCCGACGCCGGCCCCTTTTTTGAGTCGGGCGTCGATGCGATCGAGCGCCTCGTGCATCACATCCTGGATCGGAGTCAGTTCGCCCGTCCCCTTTTGCTCGAGGATGGCAAACACCTTTTCCTCGGCACGGCCCAGCAGCTCGCGAGCTTCCAGCGATTGGTCGTAGGCGTCACGTAGGATCTCGGTGCTGGTGTGGATCAGCGCGCGGAGCGTGGCTTTGTCGCGAACGATCTCGGCGTAATACGCGGCGTTGGCGGCCGTGGGAACAGCGTTGATTACCTGGCTGAGATAGGGCAGGCCGCCGACCGTTTCCAGGTCGCCCAGCTGCTTGAGCCGCTCCAGGAGCAGCAGTTCATCGACCCGCTGCCCGGCGTTGTGCATGGCCAGCAAATGGCCGTAGAGCACCTGGTGATTGCGACCGTAGAAGTCTTCGGTCCGCAGGATCAGCGCGACTTCGTCGCAGACTTCGGGATCGAGCAGGATGCTGCCAAGCACGCCCTGCTCGGCTTCGAGGTTCTGCGGCGGCAGGCGATCGAGGATCTCGGCGCTCGAACGAGGCTGATTCCCCCGTGAATCTGTTCGATGGATGGTGGCCATCGTGTTCGAGCCTCCGTGTCGATTAGTCGCCGTCTCACGCACGCATTACGAAGATTTTACCGCAGAGGTCGCAGAGACGCGCGGAGGAAAAACCGAGGAAAACAAAATAGGCTGCGAGACGGACGAACTCGCCCCGCTCGCTCACTCCTACCTCAGCATCCTCTGCGGTAAAATTCCTCGTCCTGGAACTTAGCTCTTCGCCTCGGGCTGCTCTTCGGTTACCGTCGGGACGACCCAGACCTTCAACTCGGCGTCGATGTCGTGTCCCAGGTGGATTTGGACCGTGTACAGGCCCAATTCCTTGAGCGGGCCCTTGAGGCGGACCTGGTCGGTGGTGATCGTGAAATCAGCCCGCTTGAGGGCGGTGACGATTTCCACAGCGCCGACCGAGCCGTACAGATGGCCCTCGTCGTTGGCATTGGCTTCGATCGTGACGCTCTGCTGACCCAGTGAGGCGGCCAAGTTGCGCAGCCCGGCGAGCCGTTGGTTCTGAATCTCCATCAGCCGCGCCTTGTGCTTCTCGACCATCCGCTTGTGGTGGTCGGTGGCGACGGTCGCCAGCCCTTGCGGCAGCAGGTAGTTCACGGCGTAGCCGCGACGCACGGAGACCACTTCGCCTTGCTCACCCAGGTGGTCGACCGGCTGGATCAACAGCAGTTCGAAGCCGCCGGTGGCGCTTTTGGGAGGACCCTTGTGGGTGCGAACTTTCTTCTTCGGAGCGTTCTTGGTCTCAGGCATGACTTGATCCGTAAAAAAGTGAAATGCGAATAGCTAGTTTGTTAGAAAGGAATGTCATCGCTCGGGGCCGAGCCGCCGCGGGAAGCTCCCGCACTGGCCGAGCCGTAGTTCTCTGACGGGGCGCCGTAGTCTTCGTCGTTGGAAACGCTTCGACCACCACCGCCGCCCCCGCCGCCACTTTTGCCGCCGAGCATCTGCATCTTTTCGCCGACGACTTTCAGCTTGGAGCGCTTCTGGCCGCTTTCTTTATCGTCCCATTGGTCGAGCTTCAGCCGGCCTTCGATCAGCACCGGGGCACCCTTTTTCAGGTACTCGCTGGCGACCTCGGCCGTGCGGCCCCACAGGGTCACGTCGACGAACGTGGTCTCTTCGACCCATTCGCCGTTGGCGTTCTTACGCTTGTCGTTCACGGCCAGACCGATGTCGGTCACCGCCATGCTCGACGGGGTGTAACGGAGTTCCGGGTCGCGGGTCAAATTGCCGACGAGGACCACTCGGTTGTAACTCGCCATGGGGACGACTCCTTGTCTGGTGATGCTGCAAGCTAGCTGTCCACGCTAGGGCGGCAGTCGTGCCGCAGGGCGGTGAACAAATGTATCGTCCCTTTAAGGTAGCCGATTTAATCTTTCCAGACAAGCTAGCCCTTGCAGACTAGGTAGCACTGTCCGGAACGGATCGGCGACCAGCCTGGGCTAGTTTCCCAACTCCTCTTCCGGCACTTCGATATCGACTTTCGGGCCGACGGCCACCGGCTCGGGGCGGCGAGGACGAGCAACCTCGGTCGGACCGGCAATCGCATGGCTCACCAGAGCGTCGACGATCCGCGGATCGATCTTCAGCACCAGGGCACGGATGATGTTCTCATTCAACTGGCCATCGCGGTTCAGCGACACCAGCTGCTGGCTATCGAGCTTGAAGTAGGCCAGCCAATACGTCCCCTTGCGGTGACCCTCGATTGGGTACGCCAGGCGGCGTTCTTCCCAAAGGCGGCTGACGAGCACTTTGCCGCCGTGCTTCTCGACCATGGCCGCGATCTGGCTCGACACACCGGCCGCGTCCCGCGCGTAGCGGTTCGAATCGAGAATGAACATGCCTTCGTAAACGTTTTCGGCCAAGAGAATGCTCCTGTCTTCGCTCTTAAGAGAAACTGTTCAACTGTTGAATTTGTTCATGCACACGGCGGGCCCTTGGTTGGCCCACACCACCACGGCGTCCGCTGCCTCAACAACGGCCACCTCCATCTCCTGCTGCTCCTCCTTCGAGAACTTGCCCAGCACGTAGTCGGCCGGGTCCCAGCCCTGCGGCGGAGCGCCGACGCCGATCCGAAGTCGGGGAACGTCGTCCCCCAGCGCTCGGATCACATCGGCCAAACCGTTTTGTCCTCCCGACGACCCGCTGCCTCTGAACCGCAGCTTGCCCAGCGGCAGGTTGAAGTCGTCGCACACCACCAATATGTCTTGATTCGTCAGTTTGTAAAAGTCGCGGGCTTGCACCGCGCTCGTGCCGCTACGGTTCATGAACGTTTGCGGCGCTACCAGCAGCACGCGTTCGCCGTTCAGATCCGCTTCGACCACTTCCGCCTGAAAACTCGTTTTCGCCCCGGAATTCCCGAAGCGCCGCACGAGGTTTTCCAGCACTAAATAGCCGACATTGTGCCGAGTTCCCTCGTATTTGCGACCCGGATTGCCCAGTCCCACCACCAGCTTCATGGACCACGGCTCTCCATCGACCGCTCGCTAAGCCGCCCAACGCAGGGCTGCCGGGCGAGGCCGGGCGATTACTCCTCGTCCTCGTCGCCTTCCGCCTTCTCGCGCTTGATGACTTCCGGCTCGGCCCCTTCGGCCGTCGGAGCACCTTCGCCTTCTTCTTCCACCTGCGGCATGATGCAGTGCGCCACGACCATCTCGGGGTCGGAGATCAGCTTCACGCCCGGCGGCAGTTCGACGTCCTTGGCCAGCAGCGAGTCGCCAATGCCCAGGCTGGTCACCCGGCCCGTGAGCTTCTCGGGAATCTCGATCGCCAAGCATTCGATATCTAACTCGTGTACCACGTGCTCGACCATGCCACCGTCTTTGGTGCCCGGGGCAACGCCGCGCAATTCGACCGTCACGCTCACTTCCAGCCGTTCATCGGCCGAGACGCGTGTGAAGTCGACGTGCAGCACATCGGTGCCAAACGTGTCCCATTGCAGCTCGCGGATAAACGCCTTCTCGGAGACGACCCCTTGGAGGTCGACCACGCGGGCTCCGTGACGCAGGGCGGCACGCAGTTCATCGGCCGCGACGGACAAGTAAACGTTGCTCTCGCCGTGGCCATACAGGTTGGCCGGGACGGCACCGCTGTCGCGCAGGCGGCGACTATGGAGCTTGCCCTTGGGCTCGCGCTTTTGGGTCTTCAAAACTTCCGCCATCATGATCCTCGTATCAGCATCGTGCAGGGTTGGTTGGTTTATGGGGGCCGACACCGAAGGTGCCAGACCGAAGGCTCCGGCTGGCCCATTCGTGCAAGCCTGAGCCTAGCCATTTTGGCCGTTTTGCCGTGGATTGCAAGCCCAGGGGGAACGAATTTTGTGGCCAGTTGAGCCACCTTCAACAGGCTTTATCTCCTCGGCCTAATTTGCCGCACCGGCAGGTGTAATCGCATCCTGGGGGGCCCGGGCCGTGTTACTGCCGCCACTGACGAAGGCGATTTCTTTACATCCATCTTTGCCAGGCTGTTAATTTTAACCGCCGCCGTGCTGATGGCGAACATTACCACACGCTGGTCACCCCCTTAGTAGAAATTTATGTTGAGCGCGAGCATTCACCATTCGTGATTTAAGAAGGGACCTTTATGCGTGCATTTCTGACGACTCTCGTCGCCTTGGTCCTGCTCTTCGACATCGCCATCGCCTCGGCCGACGATTGGAAAGAATTCAAGGCGAGCGAAGGGAACTTCAAGGTGCTTGTACCTGCTGAGCCCGAGTTCGAGTTTACGCAAATGCTGCTTCCCGACGAGATGGGAAGGCTTGACCAATACGCTTACTCCAGCTTAGGTAAATCCGAGGCGGTTAAGGAATTGCCGCTCTTTACGAGCTACCAGGTTGTTTTTAGCCACCTGACAGCATTGCGGTTGAAAACCGCAAAACCCGATCAAATTTTAATCGATGATCGAGATGAATCGATCCAATCGACCAAGGCAGAGCGCGGACAGGATACTAAACTTGAGGTAGTCAAGGACCGCGCGATTGTTTTGGCCAAGTATCCAGGTCGTGAATTGGAGTTCAAAGTTTACGAGAACGGAAAGTTGACGCTTATCTGGCGCTCACGGACGTACGTCGTTGAAAATCGCTTGTACGGGCTACTCGTTATTAAAGACCCGAACGACGACAATGACAAATTTACACAGAAGTTTTTTGACTCATTCTCGCTCCTTGGCCCAGCGCCTACTGGCGATCCGACAAAACTTGCCTCATATGGTTTTAACGTCAAACTGCCCGGTGAGGTCATTCACACGGTTGCACGGTGCACCAATGGAACGGCGAAAGCGTTGGAAAACGCTCGTTTGAACGTCTTTTTGGTGGAGCTAGACCTCGACACCCTGAACTATACCGTAATGCTCCATGACTTCTCAGATGAGCGGATTAAGTCCAAAGGCACCGACGAAATTCTCACCGAAGTCGGCAAGGCACTAGTCAAAGACGTGCGGGGCACACTGCAAAGTGAAACCAAGCTGGCGTTGTCCGGCCATCCCGGCCGGGAACTCAACTTCACCTCCAAGCTTAGCGGTAAGCTCACGACGTATCAGTGGCGGATCTACGTGGTCGGCAACCGACTCTACCAGGTGGGAATCGCTCGCGAAGAAAAGCCCATCAATGCCGTCGCAGCCAAAAAGTTCTTCGATTCCTTCGAGCTGGTGAAAGATTTACCCGCCAAGTAGCCCCGTCTGGGCCTAAAAACCGGCTTCTGGCCAAGCATCCGACCGAGGCCTATAGTGAGGGCCGCCAGCAGATCATTTCTCTCATCGGGGAGGGCCCTTCTCATGCAGCGACTTTTGTCGGCGCTCTTGGTGCTGGCTCTATTGGCCAATACCGCTCTGGCTGAAGACTGGCAAGAGACCAAATCGTACGAGGGCAACTTCAAGATCCAAATGCCCGGCGAACCAAAATACAGCAGTTCGCCCGTCGAAGGATCCGAGAACGTCTCGATCCACACCTTCGCCGCCAGCCTGAAAAACGGCGAACCGACCTACATGCTCATCTACAACGATTATCCTCAGTCGCTCTTTGCAACCAAAACTGCCGACAAAATTCTCGACGACATTTGCCAAGTAGTGATCAGCAGCGTGACCGAGCCCAAAGCCACCAAGTCGGTCATCCGACTGTGGGATTTTCCAGGACGCAATCTGGAGATCGACGCTAAAAACGGCGACGACAACGTCTACTCCGCTTGGCGCGTGTTTCTCGTCAACAAACGTCTTTACCAAGTCGGCATCGTGAGGATCGGCAAACCGATCAACGACGAGGATAAAAAGAAATATTTCGGCTCGTTTGCGCTGCTGCAAAAGTAGTTATCCGCGACTAGCAACCGCTTTCAGCACGGTTTATATTCGTGAGTCCTCGGCTCGGGCGATTCGTACGTGACCGAGAAACCTGGAGAACGTCCCCGTGTCTGTCCCCTCGCTCGACCTTGCGAAGTTCGTGCGTTCGATTCCCGACTTTCCCAAGCCGGGGATCCTCTTCCGCGACATCACGCCGTTGTTGAGTTCGCCGGCCGCGCTGCGTCAGGCGATTCACAGCCTCGCCAAACTCGTACGGCCGCTGAAGGCCGATGTCATCGCGGCGGCCGAAGCCCGCGGGTTCATCTTCGCCGCGCCGCTGGCGATCGAGCTGGGCGTCGGTTTTGTGCCGGTCCGCAAGCCCGGCAAGCTCCCCTTCGACACGCACGCCTTTCACTACGACCTGGAATATGGCACCGACTCGCTCGAAGTGCACATCGATAGCTTCGAGCCCGGGCAGCGGGTGCTGCTGGTCGACGACCTGCTGGCCACCGGCGGCACCATGGACGCCTGCTGCCGATTGGTCGAACGTTCGGGAGCCATCGTGGCAGGCTGCGCCTTCGTGATCGAGCTGACCAGTCTCAACGGCGCCGCACGCATCGCCCCGCACACGGTGCATACGTTGTTGCAGTACGAATAAAAGTAGTCAGTGGTCAGTAGCCAGTAGTCAGTGGCGGCTGAACTACATCAACTGACAACTGACAACTGGCTACTGACCACTGACTACTTCCCCCATGATTCGCATCGGCATTGTCGGCTGTGGCAGGATTCTGGCCGCGCACCTGCGGGCGTATCGGCGGCTGCGCGAGGCGGGGGTCGACAACTTCCGCATCACTGCGCTCTGTGCCCGACGCGAGGCCGACGCCCAGATGTACGTCCGCCGCGGCGCAGGGCCTCCGCAACGCCGCGCCGTCAGCAACATCCCGGGCGATCCGTTGGCCGTCGACGACCAGTACCTGTCCGACTTCCAGGACGATGTCGACGTGCAGGTCTACACCGACTATCGCGAGATGATCGCCCGGGGAGCCATCGACGCGGTGAACGATTTCAGCACGCACGGGCTGCATCACCAGGTGGCGGCCCAGGCGTTTGAGCATCGCAAACATCTGTTGACCCAGAAACCATTGGCGATCACCGTGGCCGCCGCGCGACGGATGTGCGAGCAGGCCGAGGCTCGGGATTGCATCTTTGGCGTGTTCGAGAATGCCCGGCAAGGTCCGCGCACCCGGCACCTGCACTGGGCGTTCGAGTCGCGCGCGCTCGGCGAGTTGCAGATGATGCTGCTCGGCTCGGTCGGCGTCTGGTGGGCCCCGAATCGCATCGTGGCCGAAACCCCTTGGCGGCACATCCAGAGCGAAGCCGGCGGGCTGGCGCTCGACCTGGGAGTCCACTTCTTCAACCAGATCCGCTACGTAGCCGGCGAGATCAAGTCGGTGCAAGCGCAGACCTCCGTGGTCGAGCGCGAGCGCGTGACACTCGACGCGGCCGGGAACGTGCGCGAGAAAATCACCTGCGATGCCGACGACACGTTCTTCGCCAGCTTTGATACCGTGACTGGTGTGGTGGGAACGATGTTCGCCAGTTGGGCCGGGCACGGCGCTCCAACGCGCGTCGGCGACGGCGTGACCTACTACGGCACGCGCGGCCGCGCCACCGGCAGCGAAGCGAACCTCGACGGCCACGAGCCCGTGACCCTCGAATCGCTCTACGAAGCCGGTGTCTCGCGCGAGCAACGCGAGCGGGAGTTTCCGCTGGGGCTCACCGACAATTACGCGCTCAACTCGCTCGACTGGCTACGGGCCATCGAAGAGCACCGCGAGCCGGAAACCAGCGGCCGCGAGGGGCTACGCGACCTCGCCGCGGCCTATGCCGTCCACGAGTCGGCCCACGCCGGCCGCCGCGTGGACGTGGCCGAAGTCCTCAGCGGCGAGCTGCGGGACTTCCAACGCCCGCTGGACGAGCGGTATGGGCTGTAGTCAGTGGTCAGTTGTCCGTTGTCAGTTGTATTGGTCAGCGATCGGTAGCAACTGACAACGGAACACTGACAACGGACAAACTGTTACAACCCTCACCACCGGCCTGCAAAAAAGTTTGATGTTTTTTCGCCACACGTCCCGCGGCGAGCTAGTCTGGAACAGCAGGACAATTTGCTTCCGAACTCGTGGGAGTGGTGAAATCATGAAACGTTTTTGTCTCGTCGCACTGATGCTTTCGTTGGGGTTGGCCGGGCTTGTGTCGCCGCAAGTGGCGCGTGCCGAGGACGATCCGCCGGTCGTGGTTCCTGGTGGTGGGCGTGAAGTCATTCCCGCCAAAATCGACCGCAGCGTCATTCCCATGACGATCTTCCAACGCAACGGCTACGTCGACTACATGATGCGCAAAGCTCGGTTCGACGAAGGTCGTTCGTTCCACGGCTATGGCCACGAGTCGTACTCCGACGGTGGCTATCCTGAGCCGTATGTTTCGACCTACGCGCCGCGTGCCCCGATGTATCACTCGCCGTACAACGGCATTTACACGCCGGGCATCCACTACGGCTACGGCCCCTACAACTACACGGCTCCCCCGATGCCCGGCATGGGAGGCTACGGCTTCTCGGGCCCCGACGGCTGCCGCTAGCACGATTCACAAACTCCCGAGGAAGCCTCTCGTGAGTTCACGAGGGGCTTTTTCATACGCTCGCGGCAACGGCGCACGGACGCGCAGGACAGCACATATCGGCTTGCGATTCCCATTGATGCTCGATGCCGCGCATCAGCAAGGCACTGTCGAGCTCGATGGAACCGCGCGGAAAGATCGCCAGGTTATCGAACTCGCTCGATTGCACGTCTTCGATCTCCAGCGGATCACCGTGCCAGCGTTCGCAGTGGAGTTGCATCCCCTCGAATCGCGCGGCCGTAGGCGTGGCCGAGTAGCCCATCGAACCAGCCGCGAAGAAATCCAGCGCCCCCTGCACCGACCCAAACACCGACGTGGCGGGCCAACGATCCATCCGTCGGGCACGAACCGACACCTGCGTGGCCCCATCGTCGCTGCGAACCGCGACATGAAAACGATCGCCGGCCTCCTCGACCACAAACTTGGCGTGGTTGTACAAGCCTGAGAAGAGCCGGCCGCCGGCCCAGACACTCAGACGTGAGTTCGTCTCGCGCCGCCGGACGAACACGCCTTGTCGCACGGATCCCTTGTCATCCCACTCGACGGCCATCCGATGGGCGGCATTCTCCGACGTGAGGCCAAGCCACGCGGGCAGGAACTTAGGCCGAATCGCCTTCAGCCGGATCAAGCAAATGCCCACGATGCCGAAGCCCCCGACCAACTTGGGCCGAAACGGCTCCGGCAGCAACGGAGCCAGCACGTCGGGATCGACCCGATAGTTAACCAAGATGCGTCGATCGATCAGGCCGCGGATGGTGGGGAACTGCATGGTTGGTCTCCAAGGGGGTGCTGCGTGAGGGACCAACCGTGAAACGGCTGTGGGATTAACTGAGTTTTTGGCGTAGATCGCACATCGCCCCCCTGTGTTCACGGGGAGCTAAAATTACTTCATCGGGTGCCGCTCGAAGAACTCCCACATCATATCATTGGCCGAGATGTCGGTCGTCGTGGGGCCGAGGAAGTTTTTCAGCGCGGGACCGACCAGTCGCTCGCCGAGCCTGCCACCGGGAACGTGCCCGGGCCAGGTGTGTCCGCCGCCGACGATCTCGACCAGCACCACTTCGCTCCCCTCCTTGCCCGGCCCGTACGTGTGACGGATCACGCGTGTGCCGTCGTCGGTGCTGTCCGGTTCCTTGGTCACCACCGGCTTCTTCGGGCAACCGTCGGCCGTCACCCAGCGGTCCATCGAATGTTGCACGGAATAGAACATGGTCCTGGTAATACTCTTATCCCCTTGGCCTCCTTTGAACGGCGCGAACTTGTCCTCGGTGCCGTGGAAGTGCATGACCGACACTGGGCGTTTCGGCTTGCATTCCTTGGTTCCCATCGGGCCACCGACCGGTGCGATGGCCGCGATACGGTCGGACAGCTCCGAGGCCAATCGATACGCCATCATGCCGCCGTTGGAGATGCCGGTGGCGAACACCCGTTTCGGATCGACGTTGCACACCGTGGCCAGATCATCCAATAACGCGCGGGTAAAGCCGACGTCGTCGACGTTGTCGATGACCGACGAACCACAACAGTTACCGGCGTTGAACGTGAGCACCATCGACAACCGGCCCGTGCCGTTCGGATAGACGACGATGAAACCGGCCTCGTCGGCCTTATCGTTCAGGCCCGCGAAGCGGACCATCGTTTGCGAGTTCGTCCCACCGCCATGATAGGCCAGCACGACCGGCGTCGGCTTCGCGGCGTCGTACTGCGGCGGAATGTGCACCAGGTACGAACGCTCGAGTTTATCGTGCGTGAGCGTCCGTTCGTGATCGCCGGGAGTAAGCTTCTCAGCCGCGGCCGCTGGCTCCGCCCCGCAGGCGAGCGTTATCAGCAGTAGAAGTGAGTTCGACATAGCATCCCCTGGGTATTCGTCGAACCCATTCTATCACAGGGCTTTCGCTTGCGGTTTAGCGGGCCAGGGCCGGAGGTGATCCGCTAAACCGCAAGCGGAGGGGATGCCTGTCGCAACGGACCACTGGCAACTGACAACCAACAAGTCCAGAAAAGCAGAATGGCTCGCTGCGCCAGACTGGCGCGCGAGCCATCCTAAGGAATGAGATGAGGTGGAAAGAACGCAGGCTTGGCTGAGAAACCGGCCCCCCTTCGGGCAGCTTCTCAGCGAACGTGGTCCGGTGGATCTTGCATTGGCAACCCTCCCAGATTTGAGCCACGGGAAAGCCGGCTGGTTCGAATGCCAGCCCACACCCTCGTCTTATCAATCGCTGAAAAATGTGTCAACGATTTTTTACACAATCTTCTCGATAGCCCGAGAAATCCAGGCTAGCACGTTCGACTTGTGACGGTCAGACAAACTCTGCACTCTTATTCCACTCCCAACCCCCTTCAACGGTGCATCTACCACACCTTGCCCGGCGGATGTTTCGGCGTTCTACTCATGGCTCTTTGCCACGCCATCGACTTGCCAGCATGCTATGAGTGAATTCTCACCACCCGTGGAAGCCATCAGCGCTGCCGAAGCGCAATTCGATCGCTGGCGACGCGGCGTGGGATTGGCGCTGGCCGCGGCCGCGTTCGGTGCGGTGTTGCTCGCGCCGTTCGATGCGCTGACGTTAGAAGCTCATCGATTGGCGGCGATCATGGCTGCCGTGATGGTGCTGTGGATCAGCGAGGCGGTTCCCATGCCGGTCACTGCGTTGTTAGGAGCGGCGGCCTGCGTGATCTTTCGAGTCGCGGAGCCCAAGGTGGTGTTCGCGCCGTTTGCCGATCCGCTGATCTTTGTGTTCATCGGGTCGTTCATCCTGGCGCGTGGCATCTTCCTGCACAAGCTCGATCGCCGGCTGGCGTTCGGCGTTCTCTCGCAACCGTGGATTGGCACCAGTCCCAGCCGAATCCTGTTCGCGTTCGGAGCCGTGACGGCGGCGATCTCGGGCTGGATGTCGAACACGGCCACCACGGCCATGATGTTCGCCATCGGCCTGAGCATTTTGAACTTCATGTTCCATGCCGAAGAGAACGGCGGACCGAAACTCAATCGCCGCTACGCCACCGGCATGATGCTGATGACGTCGTTTGCCGCGTCGATTGGCGGGCTGGCCACGCCCGTCGGCTCACCACCGAACCTGATCGGTCTGGGACAGATTTACAAAGATACCGGCGTAAAAGTCTCGTTCTTCCAATGGACAATGATCGGCTATCCGTTGGTGATCGGAATGTTCTTGTTCCTGTTTGCGTATTTGAACTTTTTTTGCTCGGCAGGCGTGCGTGAACTGGACGGCAGCCATCAACTACTGGAGCGTGAACGTAAGCGGCTGGGCCCTTGGACACGAGGACAAGTCTCGACGGTCATCGCCTTCGGACTGACGGTGACGCTGTGGATCATGCCGGGCATCTTGGAACTCGTCTTCGGTAAGGAAAGTGAGATTTACCAGCGAGTAGCCGGCAGCATTCCCGAGGCCGTGGCAGCAATTCTTGGTGCGGCCTTGCTGTTCCTGCTGCCCGGCGAGCCCGGCCGTCGCGCGATCGATTGGAACCAGGCTGCTGAGATCGATTGGGGCGTGGTGTTTCTGTACGGTGGTGGCATGGCGCTGGGTGAACTGGCGCGAAGCACCGGCTTGGCCGCGGCCGTGGGAGAAACGCTGGCGCATGGTTTCTTGCCCAAAGATGCGAGCGCCTTGCTACTGCTGGCCGCCGCCACACTGGTGGCCACCATGGTGAGTGAGGCAACGTCGAACACCGCCTCGGCACTGATCGTGGTGCCGATCGCGATTTCGATCGCGCAAGCAGCCGAGATGAATCCACTCGAACCCGCGCTCGGCGCCACGTTCGGCGCGAGCCTCGGCTTCATGCTGCCGGTCTCCACGCCGTGCAACGCAATCGTATATGGCTCAGGCTACATACCTCTGACGCGGATGATCCGCTATGGATTGATCCTCGACGTCGTGGGAACGATCGTCGTGGTGCTCTTTATCAAACTGATAGTGCCGTTGGTCATTGGCTCGGGTTGAAAGGATTTCCCGACCCCTCTCTCGGCGGGAAAAGAGCGGATATATCGACGAACGAACGCTCGATATTACGTTGACAATCGGATCGTCGCTCGACCAAAATAGAGCACTGGCCCCGCCGTCTCGATTGGATCGATCCCGCCCACCCGATTGCACCCTCATGGCTCGTCACGTGCCCCATCTTGGCCGGACGATTTTCCGCGTGCGAATCGCGCGCTGGTTAGCCTTATTGATAACAGGGATCATGGGCTCGGCGACCGCGCGTAGCGCCCTTGCCGCGGAGCCTGCTAAAGCTTCGGCGGCAGACATCGAACTGTTCGAAGCCAAGGTGCGGCCGTTATTGATCGACCGTTGTCAGTCGTGCCACGGGGCCAAAAAACAATGGTCCAGCCTGCGGCTCGATTCTTCGGCCGCGCTGCTGAAGGGGGGAGACAACGGGCCCGCCCTGGTCCCCGGCAAGCCGGACGACAGTGAACTCTTCAAGCGCGTGATCGAAACCGACGTCGACTTGCGGATGCCACCGGCCGAGGCGGGCAAGCCGCTCTCGGCTGAGGAAGTCGCCATCCTGAAACGCTGGATCGAACTGGGTGCGCCCTGGCCCGACTCGCCAACTGCGTCGGCCGACGAGGTCGCGAAAGCCCATCGCGAGCATTGGGCCTTCCAGCCGGTCAAGAAACCGACTTTGCCCGAGGTGAGCCGTCGGGACTGGATCAAAACGCCCGTCGATCAGTTCATCCTGAATCGTCTCGAAGCGGCGAAGCTCGAACCCTCGCCCGAGGCCGATCGTCGTACGCTCATTCGCCGCGCCACGTATGATCTCACCGGGTTGCCGCCAACGCTCGCAGAAGTCGAGGCGTTCGTGGCCGACAAGTCGCCGCAGGCTTATGAGAAACTGATCGACCGCTTGCTCGCGTCACCGCACTACGGCGAGCAGTGGGGCCGGCATTGGTTGGACGTCGCTCGGTATTCGGACACCAAAGGCTATGTCTATGGGCGCGAGGAGCGGATGTTCGCCACGTCGTGGCCGTACCGCGATTGGATCGTCCGCGCGTTCAATGAGGACCTGCCGTACAATCGCTTCCTGTTGCTGCAACTCGCGGCCGATCAGGTAGCGCCCGACGATCGAGCCTCGTGGGCGGCGATGGGTTACCTGACGCTCGGACGTCGCTTTCTCGGCGTCTCGCACGACATCATCGAGGACCGCATCGACGTGGTCACGCGCGGCACGATGGGCCTCACCGTTGGTTGTGCCCGCTGCCACGACCACAAGTTCGACCCCATCCCCACGGCCGATTACTACTCGCTTTACGGCGTGTTCAAAAACAGCGCCGAACGTCTGGAGCAGATCGGCGAGCCCGAGAAACGCGACCAGGCCTACGAAGCATTCGAGAAAGACTTGCAAGCGAAACAGTCCACGTTTCGGAAAAACCTTCTGAAAATCCGCACGCAGGTGACCCAGCGGGCTCGAGAACGCGTGTCCGATTATCTGCTGGCCACGCGCGACATGTCGAAATGGCCTGAGGAAGGCTTCGACGTGGTCATCGGGGAGAAGGACATTATCCCAGGCGCCGTGCGACGCTGGAATGGCTACCTGTTCAAAGCCGCACAGCGCAACGACCCGATCTTCGTCGCCTGGCGCAAGTTTGCGGAACTGTCGGAGGCCGAATTCACCGAACAAGCCGCAGCGATTACCCAGGAGTTGAGCCAAGCGAAAGCGGAGGTCGTGAACCCGCTGGTCAAGCTGATGTTCGCGGAGCCTCCCCAGTCGATCGAGCAGGTGGCCCAGCGATACGGTCGGCTGTTCACCGAGATCGACCGGCAATGGCTCGCGGCCTGTCAGCGGGCTGAAAAGAAATCGGCTCCCGCACCGAAACGACTGCCGGACGCCTCGGCCGAGGCGCTGCGCCAAGTGCTGTACGGCGTCGGCGCACCGTGTACGATCCCGGACGAAGACATTGTCAGCATCGACATGCTGCTCGACACGAACAATCTCGCCAAGCTCTGGCAGGGGCATGGGGATATTGAGCGGACGCTGATCCGCTCGCGAGTGGCTCCGGCCTTTGCCTCGGTGCTGGTCGATTCCAAGGAACTGGTCGAGCCACGGATTTTCCGTCGTGGGAGTCCAGGCAACCTTGGCGACGAAGTGCCGCGACAGTTTCTCTCGGTCGTGGCCGGGCCCAAGCGCAAGCCGTTCAAGCATGGCAGCGGACGCCTGGAAATGGCCCAGGCCATCGTCGCTCCCAGCAATCCACTAACCGCGCGCGTGTGGGTCAACCGCGTGTGGATGCACCATTTCGGCGAGGGGCTGGTAACGACCCCGAGCGATTTTGGAACCCGGGCCGCGCCGCCGTCGCATCCCGAGCTGCTCGACTGGCTGGCGCAGCAGTTGATGACCCATGGCTGGAGCACCAAGCACCTGCATCGGCAAATCATGTTGTCGTCGGCGTATCGACAGGCTTCGTCGAGTGCGAAGCCCACGCCGACGATGAAACTGGCGCAGTCCGTCGATCCGGAGAATCGCCTGTTGTGGCGGATGAACGTGGATCGGCTCACGTTCGAGGAGCTGCGCGACACGTGGTTGGCGGTGACCGGTGAGTTGGACGAGCGCCGCGGCGGCCTGCCTGGCGAGTTGTTCCCGGGCGCAGGCGTGGGAAGCATGCGGCGTACGATCTACGGTCGCGTCGATCGCCAGTTCCTGCCGAGCACGTTCCGCCTGTTCGACTTTGCGAATCCCGACATACACAATCCCGCGCGGCTCGAAACCACCGTGCCGCAGCAGGCGCTGTTCGACATGAACCATCCGTTCCTCGCGGCTCGGGCCCGGGCCTTGGCCAAGCGGACCGAGCAGACCAGCGATCCTGGCGAGCGGGCTCGCGAGATGGTGCGAGCCGTGTTCGGCCGCGAACCGAGCGACGCGCAGTTGGCGTCGGCCCGGGAGTTTATCGAGACCGCGGTCGAGGAGCCGCTGCCGGCTCCCGCGCCGGAGACGCTGGCGTGGCAGTACGGTTATGGCGAAGTCATCAAAGTCGCCACGAACGAGGGGGACAAAACTGCGAACACCGGCAAGGCTGCGCCCCCCAGCGGCGACAAGGCTCCGCCGACTTGGACCTTCCATCCGCTGCCGCACTTCACGGGCGGGGCCTGGCAAGGGGGCATTGTGTGGCCCGACGGCAAGCTCGGCTGGGTGCAGATCACCGCCAACGGCGGGCACCCAGGGAACGATCACAAGCATGCGTCGATCCGCCGCTGGACCGCGCCGCACGACATGACCGTGAGCGTGAAATCGACCGTTGCGCATCACGACAGTACCGGTGACGGCATCCACTGCTCCATCGTCTCCAACCGGCACGGGCTGCTGAAGTCGGCCGACGTGTACTACACCAAGCAAAAGCTCAACATCGATTCGCTGGAGGTGAAGGTCGGTGACACGCTCGACTTTATCGTCGACATACGCAAGCTGCTGCAAAACGATCAACACGAATGGGCCCCGGTGATCGTGGAACTTCCGGCCGACGGTAAGTCGAAGGGCAAACCGGCCAAGGCGACCACCTGGGACGCCAACCGCGATTTCGCCGGCCCCGCCAGCGCCCTGCTCACCCCGTGGGAGCAACTGGCCCAGGTGTTGTTGATGGCAAACGAGTTGGTGTTTGTGGATTGAATTGGTCCGTTGTCAGTTGTCCGTGGTCAGTTGTGGAGTGCACAGGGGAATTGATAACAGTCACAAGCTGCTTACGCACGGATCAACGGACCACTGACAACGGACAACGGACAGGTAACTTCAGGAAAAACTCGCCATGCTTCACCCCGACCAATTCGCACCGAGCATAAACCGCCGCGAGATGCTGCAGCGTTCGGCCCTGGGGTTTGGCGCGCTGGGGCTCGCGGGGCTGTTGGGAGATGAGTTGCGCGCGGAGCCGGCTGCGGCGGGACCGGTGTCCCCCTTGGGCGCGAAGAAGCCGCACTTTCCGGGCAAGGCCAAGCGGGTGATCCACTTCTTCCTCAACGGCGGACCGTCGCAGGTCGACACGTTCGACCGCAAGATCGCGCTCGACAAGTACGATGGACAGACCCTGCCCAACACCTACACCACCGAGCGGAAGACCGGCGCGGCGATGGCCTCGCCGTTCAAGTTCCGCAAGTACGGCGAGAACGGCACCGAGGTCAGCGAGCTCTTCGCCAAGACCGCCGAGCACATCGGCGACATGGCGATCCTCCGCTCGATGGTGGCCCAGGTGCCGAACCACGAACCGTCGCTGATGCTGATGAACTGCGGCGACGGCGTGCAGTCGCGCCCCAGCGTCGGCGCCTGGGTGATGTACGGCCTGGGGACCGAGAACCAGAACCTGCCGGGCTTCATCGCCATGTGTCCTCACGGGCTGCCGGTCAAAGACGCCGAGAACTGGCAAGCGGCCTTCATGCCCGGCATCTACCAGGGGACGCACGTCGACACCCACCACACGCAGCTCGAAAAGCTGATCGAAAACATCCGCAGCCCGCACGCCACGACGAACATCCAGCGTCGGCAGCTCGAATTGTTGCAGGCGATGAACGCCGAACATCGGCAATCGCGCAACGACCCTCGGCTCGAGGCTCGCATCCAGTCGTTCGAGCTCGCCTTCCGCATGCAGATGGAAGCGGCCGAAGCGTTCGACATTGCGAAAGAGCCGGAGCACATTCACCAACTGTACGGCACGGACCTGCATGGTCGGCAGACGCTGATTGCCCGGCGGCTGGTGGAGCGCGGCGTGCGCTACGTGCAGCTCTGGCACGGTGCCGGCCAACCCTGGGACAATCACACCGAGATCGAGAAGAATCACCGCAAGCTGTCAGCCGAGTTGGACCAGCCGATCGCCGGCCTGCTCACCGACCTCAAACAGCGCGGCATGCTGGACGACACGCTGGTGATCTGGGGCGGAGAGTTCGGCCGCACCCCCACCGTGGAACTCAACGGCAACGGCAAGTCGCAACTCGGCCGCGACCACAACCAGTACGGCTTCACGATGTGGATGGCCGGCGGCGGCGTGAAAGGGGGCACGATCTACGGAGCCACCGACGAGTTCGGCTTCAAGGCCGTGGAAAAGCCAACCACGGTCCATGACTTGCACGCCACGATCCTACACCTGCTGGGGTTCGACCACGAGAAGCTGACCTATCGCTACGCCGGCCGGGATTTCCGTCTGACCGACGTGCATGGCCACGTGATTCGCGAAATCTTGGCGTGAAATGTCCCTGGTGCTTTGTCATGGGGCCTTGGGTTACCCGAGGGCCTGAGACAACGGACGGAGGACAAGCGACCAAGCACAACTTATTTCGACGACAGCTCGAGTAGCCGGCCTGGCAGCATCGAAGTGAACTCGTCGAACTTGTTGGCTCGCGAGTGCTCACTCACGAAGATCCGGCCATCATTGACCATCAACAAGGCGTTGGGGCGTGAGACGCCAGTGAGAAACTGGTGTGTCTCCAGCGTGACTTTTTCCCCCTCCTGCTTGAGTCGGGTGAATAGCACATCGAAACCAACGTCCTTGGGGAGCGGTAGCTCGTTGCCCAAGCGGGCCACCAGCACACCGCCGCGGTAGGTCTGCGGAGCACGCTCGCCGAGCGCCGCTACGGCCGAGGGGTTGGAGAATGGATCGAACGTGTAGAGCGGCTCGCCGGTATAGCCACCGTCAGGCCCCAGGTTGGCCAACGGGACGGTGAACTGGACTCCCACTGGGTCCGCAGGCGTGTGTGGAAATGGCTTCTCCATCGAGTTGGTGAAGCGGAAGGGAAAGCCATAGTGCTGTCCGGCTTTGAGCAGGTTCAATTCCGCGGAACCCTGAGTGCTGCTGCCGATGTCGGTGGCCAGCATGCGTCCTGCGCGATCCCAGCAGAAACCCCGTGAGCAGCGCAGGCCGCGCACAAACACCTCTACGCTTGGCGATGGCTTGTTGGGATCAAGCCGCCAGATGCTGCCGGTGAGGTCATGCTCGCCCCCGCTCCAGTAACGAGTGTCGACGCCAGCCTCGCCTGAGTCGGTCCGCGCACCGCTGCTGACGTACAGCATTCCATCCGGGCCAAAGGCAATCGGACCGACGCCAAAGTTAAACGGTTCTTGTCCCCAGGGATAAGACACTTTAAACCAAGGAGCTGGCCCCGCCGGATGACCGTTCACTTCGCGAATGGTGCGGACGATCGTGACGTTGTTGCTGAGCGGCAGTCCCCCCAGCGCCCTTTGGTTAATCGCCAGATACAAGCGATTGCGAGTGTCGAGAGCCATACCCCGGATGATCACGTCGCCCCAACCTCGGTCGAGGTAGTCGTTGTGGCGAATCACTTCTGTTCGCTCGCCGCTGCTCGGGTTGATGCTCCAGACGTCGCCGTTTTCGAAAAGCACGTACAGCGCCTGGCCATTGGAATGGCTTAGCATTTGCACGGGACGATACGGAAATCTGGCGACCTCGCGAATTTTGTAGCCCGGCGGAGCCGTCGGCAATGGGGCAAACTTGGCCCGTTCGAGCAAATCGCCCAGGGAGTCAAAACTCAACCGACATTGAATCTCGCTGGTGCGACGGAGTTGGTCATCGATCCGCTGGCCGATGAGCCAACGGCCGGTCCCCTGTTCAGCGACAAAATAGGTCGCGCCAATCGCGACGGCTCGCTCGACCGCGAGCGGCTGCCAACCCTTTTTGCCGCGTGCGTCGTCGGCCCATTGTTTGGCGGTCACGGTGCGCGCGTCGACTTCGCTGGCCGGGACCAGCGGATTGATGGTGCGGAGTTGCATCAGTGCCGAAATCTCGGCCGCGACAAGGCGCGAGGCAGCTGACCCATGACCCAGCATTGCCATGCAGAACATCGCCGCCATAAGCCATCGACGGCCCATAACCCAACCCATCCCCATCAAAGCGCGTCTCCGAAAGCAAAAAACGATGGTGGAAGTTGTCAGCCCTCCAAGGATGCCCCTGCCCCGTAATTCTAGGCGTACGTAACGGGGAGGCCAAGCAGTATTGCCAAGCAAACAGGAGATATCTCTTGGCCAAAACACACGTTTTGCAAAATGAACTAGAATCTCCAGCTCACTCTGCCCACTTGGCTGCGACAATTTGGCTGCCTCGATGAGGATCATGCGAACATCAGTGAATCCTGTACGCGGCTTCCTCCCTCGACCGAGTACAACCAACAACTAGCAAGAGAATCCACTTCTGGCTTCTACACCGCACGCTCATAACTCATGCCCAAGCCGCGACAGTTGGTCTCTGAGCACTCCTCGTTCCCGAGCAAGTTTGCCAAGAATGGATTTATCCTCCGACAACCTGCTATCGCTCGGGGTGATCGTGCAAAGCCCGATAGATTCCTGGGTTGCGTAGCCTAGGTGGCAGGCGTCGACTTCTCCCGGGCGACTTTTCACGGCTTGAATTGTTATGTAGAGCCTCGCAAATACGGGCAGATCGTAGACGGCCGTAGTGGACAGCTGGTCCTCGGGTAGGACCATGAGATGGTTGAGTCGCCAGGCGCGTAACGCTAAAATCCCAAATATGTTAGGAAGGTTGGAGAGGCTTACTGCCCTGCGACCGATCCGGCACCCCTTAACCCACGTGAGTCATGGAAACTCGTTCGCCCCTCCGCGTCGGCGCGGTCAACTACCTGAACACCAAGCCGCTGATCTACGGATTCGATCGGTTGGCTCCGCACGCGCGGTTGGTGCTGGATCTGCCCAGTCGGTTGGCCGACCAGTTGGCCCAGGGGCAACTCGACGTCGCGCTGATTCCGACAATCGAGTTCTTCCATGATCCGCGCTACACGATTGTCTCAGATGCCTGCATTGCCTGCCGGGGACCGGTGCTTAGCGTGAAGTTGCTCTGCCGCAAGCCGGTGGAACAGATTCGCACACTGGCCTTGGACGAAGGCTCGCGCACGAGCGCGGCCCTAGTGCGGATCCTGCTCGCCGAACGCTTCGGTGTGACGCCGGAGTTGCAGCCCCTGCCGATCGGTGCTCGTCTGAGCGATACGCAGGCCGACGCGGTGCTGCTGATCGGCGACCGCTCGATGCACGCTCCCGAAGGAGAGCGGTTCGCGGCCATCTGGGACTTGGGTGACGAATGGTGCCGCTGGACCGGCTTGCCGTTTGTGTTTGCAATGTGGGTGGGCCGCGCCGATGTCGACCTCGCAGGCATCGATACCTTGCTGGGCGACGCCCGCGACCAGGGACTGGCCCATTTGGACGAAATCGTGGCGCAGGAAGCCGCCCCGCTGGGACTGACCAACCCGCAGTGCTTCGCGTACCTGCACGACAACCTGTATTTCTACCTGGGCCCGCGCGAGATGCAGGGCCTCAACCTGTTTTACAAAAAAGCCAGCGACCTGAAGCTGGCTCCACCGGGAGTGGAACTTGGTGTCTCCGATTGCCAACGTGCTTGAAAAGGCCGCCGACGGCGAGCGACTCACGCCTGACGAAGGTCTGGCGCTCCTGGAGTCGCACGACCTGATCGCCATCGGCCGCGCGGCCGACGCGGTCACGCGCCGCCTGCATCCCGAGCCGTATCGCACGTACAACATCGATCGCAATATCAACTACACCAACGTCTGCTCGGCCGTCTGTGATTTCTGCGCGTTCTATCGCAAGCCGAAAAGCCCCGAAGGCTACGTGCTCGAGCGCGAGTCGATCATGCAGAAAATCCAGGAGACCGTCGACCTGGGAGGGGATCAGATCCTGATGCAAGGGGGCATGAACCCCGAACTGCCCATCGAGTGGTACGAAGACCTGCTCCGCGCGATCAAGGAGCGTTTCCCGGGCGTGAACCTCCATGCATTCAGCCCGCCGGAAATTCACGCGCTCACCAAGCTCTCGAAGCTTCCGCTGCGGACGGTGCTCGAACGGCTCAAGGCCGCCGGGCTGGGAAGTCTGCCCGGCGGAGGCGCGGAGATTCTGGTCGACCGTGTCCGCGCGGAGATCACTCGTGGCAAGGTCATGACCGACGATTGGCTTAACGTCTGCCGCGTGTGGCATGAATTGGGCGGCAAGGGCTCCGCCACGATGATGTTCGGCCACGTGGAGACGCTGGCCGAGCGGATCGAGCATCTCGACCGCATTCGCCAGCTGCAGGACGAGACTGGCGGCTTCACCGCGTTCATCTGCTGGACCTTCCAGCCCGAGAACACCGACCTCGCTCACCTGCCGAAGTTTGGCGCGTTCGAGTACCTGAAGACGCAGGCGGTCGCGCGGCTGTATCTCGACAATGTCCCCAACGTCCAATCCAGTTGGGTCACGCAGGGACTCAAGGTCGGCCAGTTGTCGCTCATGTACGGAGCGAACGACATGGGGAGCCTAATGATCGAGGAAAACGTCGTGGCCTCGGCGGGCACCGTGCATTATTTGACTTTGGAGCAAATCCGCGACGCGATCCGCGAAGCGGGCTATATCCCCCGACAAAGGAATGTCTTCTATGAATTGATCGACCAGGCTCCCGAGCCTGCCGCCGCGGCGGTGTGAGCTAAACTCACGAAGAGGTTTGGGCAGCGCAGGTCAAAAACTCCTCCACCTGTTGGGTGGTACGGACCATACGGGTCGTAACGCTCCTGACGACCCCTTCGTGACGAAGGTGCGTAATCCTTTCGGAACGATGATCGGCGCTAGCGTCAGCAGAGATCAGAATATAGAGAGCCCCTGTTTTTCACCCGCGTTACTCGCGATTGGCCCCCATGATACATGTCCGCGGACTGACGAAGGATTACGCCGATCTGCGACGCGGCCGGTTCGTGGCCCTGGCGGGCATCAGCTTTGACGCGCTGCCAGGTCAGATCTACGGACTGTTGGGCCCCAACGGCGCTGGCAAAACCACGGCGCTCCGCATCATCAGCACCGTCCTCCGCCCGACCGAAGGCACCGCCACGGTCAACGGCTACGACGTCCTCACTCAGCCTTCGCATGTGCGCTATCAACTGGGCTTCATGTCGGCCAACACCGGCATGTACGACCGGATGACCGCCTGGGAACTGGTCGAATACTTCGGCAAGCTGTACGGGCTGGCCGACGAACTGCTCCGCGATCGGATGGAAAGTCTGTTTGAGCGTTTGCAGATGAACGAGATTCGCGACGTGCTGGGCAACAAGATGTCGACTGGCATGAAGCAAAAGGTCTCCATCGCCCGGGCCCTGGTGCACGATCCGCCCATCCTGGTGTTCGACGAAGCGACCTCGGGACTGGACGTGCTCGTGGCGCGAGCACTGCTGCGGACCGTGGCCGAGTTGCGCGACCAAGGGAAGTGCATCTTATTTTCGACTCACATCATGCGCGAAGCCGAGCGGCTCTGCGACCGCATTGCAATCATGCACCGCGGACACATCCTCGCCGAGGGAACGCTGGAAGAGCTGCAAAGCCGGCATGATGAGCGCGACCTCGAAGAGCTGTTCTTCCAATTGATTTCGAAACACGACGAGACCCACAAGGTCGATGACACCTTGCTCCCCATGATCGACTAACCGGCGATCCCGGCCGCGAGCCGATACCCACATAACACGATGAACTGGTCCAAAGTCAAACTGATCTTCAGCCGCGAGGTGCGCGACCAATTGCGCGACCGACGCACACTGTTCATGATCTTCGTGCTGCCGCTGCTGTTGTATCCCCTGCTGGGGATGAGCATGCTGCAAGTGTCGCAGTTCGTGCGCGAGCAAGCCACGCGTGTGCTGGTGGTCGGCCAGGAGAGCCTGCCCAAAACGCCTCCGCTCATCGATGACGAGAACAAGCGTTTCGCCGCGCAGCTGTTCACCAATCCTGACAAGATCGACCTGCTGGAACTGCATCTCACCAAGGAGCCGATCCCCAATGATCCCAAGGCCGCCGAAAAGGCGATCGCCGACGCACGGCTGGCCGTGGAAAATGGGGACTACGAGGCCGTCGTCTACGTGCCCCCCGACTTCTCCGACCGGCTGACGAAATTCCGCGAGAGTCTGTCTGCGAGCAAACCCACTGACGGCAAGTCGACGACTCCCAGTTCGGAAGCGGATGTCCCCAGTCCGGAGATCTTTTACACGACGGCCAAGGAAAAGTCGCAACTCGCCTACCTGCGGGTCTCGCAAGTACTCGACCGTTGGACCGAGGAGATCGGCCGCGAGAACCTCGCCAGTCGCGATCTGCCCGAGACCGCAGCCAAGCCGTTCACCCTTTCCGAGACCGACGTCGCGGACGAAGGCTACCGCAAAGCGGCCCTGTGGTCCAAGATTCTGCCGTTCCTGCTGTTGATCTGGGCCCTGACCGGAGCGTTCTACCCAGCCGTCGACTTGTGCGCCGGCGAAAAGGAGCGCGGCACGCTCGAGACCCTGCTCAGTTCGCCAGCCGAGCGGAGCGAGATCGTCTGGGGAAAACTGTTCACCGTAATGCTGTTCAGCGTTGCGACGGCCGTGCTCAACATCTTGAGCATGGGCCTGACCGGCATGCTGGTGATGTCGCAGATGCCCGATGGCATCGGCCCGCCACCGGCACTGGCCCCGCTCTGGCTGCTGATCGCGCTGCTGCCGGTGGCCGCGCTGTTTAGCGCCCTGTGCCTGGCGCTGGCCGCGTTCGCCCGCAGCACGAAGGAAGGCCAATACTACCTGATGCCGCTGGTGCTGGTGACCATGCCGCTGGTAATCCTGCCGATGTCGCCAGGCGTGGAGATGACGCTGGGCAACTGCCTGATTCCTGTCACGGGCGTGGTGCTGCTGCTGCGAACCGTGCTCGAAGGGAATTATCAGGAGGCGCTCCCGTTTGTGCCGCTGGTGTTGATCGTCACGGCAGCCTGCTGCTTGTTCGCCATCCGCTGGGCGATCGATCAATTCAACTCCGAAAAGGTGCTGTTCCGCGAAGGGGAACGACTCGACCTGGGCCTGTGGATGCGCCACGTGATGCGCGACCGCGAGGACACACCTTCGCCGGTCAACGCGCTGTTCTGCGGCCTGCTGATCCTGATGGTCAGCTTTTTCATGAACTTCTCGCTCGCGCCGCCGACCAGTTGGCAAGACGTGGGCGTGCTTACGTTGACGACCCAACTGGTGGTGATCGCCACGCCTGCCTTGCTCATGACGATCATGCTGACGCGCAGCCCACGCAAGACGCTGCTGCTGCGGCTGCCGCTGGACAGCGTGCCGGCGATCTTTAGCCTCCTGGTGGCTCCGTTGCTGGCGGTGGTCGTACATCCGGCGGTGAACGGCCTGACCCGAGTGGTCCAGCAACTTTACCCGGCGAACGACAAGCTGACGGAGTTCATGAACTCGCTCGGTCCCCCGCCAGCTCTCGGATTGCTGATCCTATTCGGCGCGGTGGCGCCGGCGATCTTTGAGGAATTGGCCTTCCGCGGATTCATTCTCTCCGGCTTCCGGCACATGGGCAGCAAGTGGCGCGCAATCGTGCTGAGCAGCCTGTTCTTCGGCATCACCCACGGCATGATCCAGCAGTCGATTATGGCCACCTTGGTAGGCATGATGATCGGCTACATCGCCGTGCAAACCGGCAGCATCCTACCGTGCATGCTGTATCACGTGACGCACAACTCCCTGGGCCTCTGCACGATGCAAATAAAACCCGAGGATTACGATGCGAACCCGATCCTGCATCAGTTGATGAATCGGCCCGATGCACATGGCGTGAGTTTCAGCTGGATGGCCATTTCGCTCAGCATCGCCACGACCATCCTCTTGCTCTACTGGTTCCGCGCGTTGCCGTACTACCGCACGCCGGAAGAGGCGCTGCAAGAAGCGATCAAGCAAGAAGCCGCCAGCCCGGCTGGGTAATGCCGCTTCTGAGATTTGAAATCTCAGATCTCAAATCCCGAACAGCCGCCGCGCATTCGCGGTCGTTTGTGCGGCGAAATCCTCGGGCGATACTCCACGAACCGCGGCCAGGCACTCGGCGGTGTGCGCGACGTTCGCCGGTTCGTTCCGTTTTCCCCGCAGCGGATGTGGCGCGAGATACGGGCTATCAGTCTCGATGAGAATCCGATCGGCCGGAATCGCGGCGGCCATGGCTCGCAGGGCTTCGGATTTTTTGAACGTGACCATGCCCGCGAAACTCACGTACAGCCCCAGAGCCACGCATTCGGCGGCGCTTTCAGCCGTGCCGGTGAAGCTGTGCATCACGCCTCGCAGCGGCCCGCGTGCATGGGCCTCGCGGAGCATCCCCAGCACGTCAGCATCGCTCTCGCGGGTATGCACGATGAACGGCAGGCCAGTCTGCTGCGAGAGCCGCAGGTGGCGGTCGAAATAATCCTGCTGCACGTCAAACGGTGTGTAGTCCCAATAGCGGTCGAGGCCGGTCTCGCCGATGGCCACCACGCCGGGACGCCCCGCGAGCGCCACGATCCGCTCCCAATCGCCGGCCACGGCCTGGGCGCCGTAGTTGGGCTGAATGCCCACGGCGGCCCGCAACTGCGAATACTTTTCCGCCAGGCGGACGCAAAGATCGCTGGTGTCGGCCGTGGTGCCGACCGCGATGATGGTTTCCACCCCAGCCGCACGAGCCCGGGCCAGCACGTCGTCACGATCGGCATCGAACTGCGGATCGTCGAGATGGGCGTGAGTGTCGAAGAGGGACATAGTTGCTGGTCGCTGGTTACTAGCAACCAGCATGCCGATCACACCGCCTGGATGGCCAGTTCTTGCAGCGCTTCGAGGTGGGCTCGCTCGCTCCCCAGGGCTTCTTGAGCCAGTTCCAGCGCTTCGCGATCGCTTTTCGGGATGCGGGCGATCAACTGCTCGATGGCCGCGATGTCCAGCAACTGGTACTCGAGGACCCGCTTGAGCAAACCATCGAAGGCCAGGTCGTGTGTATCGGTGAAGTCCATGGGGAAGCCCCCCATGTTCACGGATCCTCTGCGGGCCAGGACCACGTCCGCGATCCGGGAGACCATCGCTTTTTGATCGGTGACAATGTGCTGCAACGTAGCCGTGGCCTTCTCGTCGCCGGGATGGACCCAGAGCTTGGCTTCGCTCAGATACATCGGCATCGAGCGATACTGGATGGCCAGCAGACGATTCAGCAAGCCTAGGGATTGGTCGCGACTCATGTATTCACCAGCAGCTTACGAGAATAGATTCTTCGCGGCGGCGATGCCCCAGCGACTGAGCGGATCGAACCAGACGCCCAGCGCGAACACCGGCAAAGTGATGAGCACCATGTACACCCCCTCGGGCGACGTCAGCGAGAAGGTGATCGGCAGCCGATCGGTGGGCTCGGGATCGAGCGTCATGACCTTCACGACCCGCAGGTAGTAGACCAGGCTGATCACGGTATTCATGCCGCCAATGACGAGCAACGTCATCAGCAGAGGATCGGTCACCAACACGCTGAAGATGGCAAACTTGGCGGCGAACCCGGCCAGCGGCGGCAAGCCGAGCAGGCTGAGCAGAATCACCGAAAAGCAAATGACCACGCCCGGCTGCGTCTTCACCAGGCCGGCGTAATCCTTGATCTCTTCGCTGCGCATCGCATTGCGAAGGAAGGCCACAATGGCGAACGCTCCCAGGTTCATGAACACGTAGATACCGACGTAGAGACAGAGCCCAGAGACCGCCTTCTCGGCCAGGGATGTGTCTCGCCCCATCAATTGCACGGCGGCGGCCACCGGCATCATCATGTAACCGGCGTGCGCGATCGTGGAATACGCGAGCAGTCGCTTGATATTGGTCTGCGTGTAGGCGGCCAGATTGCCGAACGTGCAGGTGACGACCGACAACAGAGCAATCAGCCCCACGATGTAGTGACGAGCCTTGCCCAGGTTCGGGGCCGAAGCGTCGTGCGTGACCAGATCGCTCGAGAGCGGGGCAGGCGCGTCTGCGGGAACAAGATCGGCAGCGGCCGGGGCGGGAATCGCGGGATCCGCCTTGGGGGGCACCGGCGGCGCGTCATCCGGCTGACGATACGCCACGCTCTGAATGATCGGGCTTTGGGCGAGTTTATTGCTGGTGACGACCTCGGTGGTCTGACCGAAGCCAACCGCTACGCGGAGCAGCAGCGCCAGCGCTGCCGCCTTCGACGCGACCGACAGGAAGGCGTTCACTTCGGCGCTCGCCCCCTCGAACACGTCAGGGCACCAAAAATGGAACGGCACGGCCGAGAGCTTGAACGCCAGGCCGACCATCAGCATCAGACCACCCAGCATGAGCACGCCCTGCCGCTCGGCGAAGAGATCGGCAGGCATTTCGGCCAGCATGGTTGCCATCGTCGGCAGGTGCATGGTGCCCAGGGCCCCGGCCAGCAAGCTGATGCCGTAGAGCATCACGCCGGCGGTCCCTGCGCCGTAGATCGAGTACTTGAGCGCCGCTTCGCTGCTTTGCCGACGGCCTTTGAGCATGCCGGCGAGTACGTAGGACGGCACGCTCGCCATCTCCACGCCCAGGAAGACGATGAACAGGTGATTGGCCTCAGCCATCAGACACATGCCCAGGGTCGCCCCCAGCACCAGCGAGTAGAAGTCGGGGCTGTCTTCACGATCCGGAATGCCCGAGAGCTTGGTGAACACCAGGAACAGCACGGCAAACACGAACAGCAAGCTGCGGAAGTACACGGTCAAGGGGTCGACGATCAGCAGACCGTCGAAGATCGCCTGAGGTTTAAGCGTCATCTCGCCGGTAAGAAAATTCCACGGCGCGGAAAAGTACAACGCCAGCATCGAGCCCGGAAGAGCGATGTAGAAGGCGTTGATCTTGTGTCCCCAACTCGGCAACCGCACAAGTAGCATCAGCACGATCGTCGCGCAAAGCGTCAATTCGGGCCGGAATTCCCGAATGGAATCCAGCGTGCCAGCCTTCAGTTGTTCGAGGAGTTGGTAGAAGTTCACGTCGTTTAGCTGCTTTCTTCGCGGTCGCTGGTCGTCTTGCGTCGTGGATTACGGATTGGCGATGGCCAAGGGCTGTGCTTCGCCTTCGGCGACGGTCTTTTTCTCAGCCTCCTCGCGCTGCTTGTCGATGAGAGGCTTTTCATTCTCGGTCCAATCGGCCAAGGTCTGCACCTGGGCGTCGATCGTGGGAGTCATGTAGTTGAACAAGGCCTTCGGATACACGCCGAACAAAATCGCAAACGCCACCAGCGGCGTGGCGATGGCCAGCTCGCGCGGCGTGATCGGTGTGATATGGTCGCCGTGCGGGCCTTTGTATTCGGGCCCCAGGTACACGCGTTGCAGCGTCCATAAGATGTAAGCGGCCGTCAGCACCACCGTGCCCGCCGAAACCACTGCCAGTACGCGGCTGAAGGGCCAAATCGAAAGCGTGACGAACACTTCGCCAATGAACCCACACAGGCCAGGCAAGCCGAGACCAGCGAAGAACAACACAAACGCGATGCCACTGTACACAGGCATGCGGGCGAACAGGCCGCCGAACTCATCGAGGTTACGATGATGCACGCGGTCGTAGATGATGCCAACCATAAAGAACATGCCAGCCGAGCTGATGCCGTGGCCGAGCATCTGGAACATCGCGCCGTTGACGCCGAGGGCCCAGTAGTCGGCATTGAAACCGTTGCGGCCCAGGGCACTCCACACGCCCAGCCCCACGACCACGTAGCCCATGTGGCTCACCGAGCTGTAGGCCACCAGGCGCTTGAAGTCTTTCTGCGCCAGCGCGGCGAACGCGCCATAGACCATGCTAAGCACACCGACACCGACGACCCAGTACGCCAGATCGTAAGCGGCGTCGGGGCAAATCGGGTAGCAGATGCGAATGATGCCGTAACCACCCATCTTCAGCAGCACGCCCGCCAGGATCATGGAAATCGGCGTGGGAGCTTCGACGTGCGCATCGGGCAGCCATGTATGGAACGGCACGGCCGGCACTTTGATCGCAAAGCCGACGAACAGCAGGATGAAGGCCCACCATTGCAGCGACTTGCCCCAGAGCATCGGCTGGTTGAACAGATCGGTCTTCTGCCCCATCTTGGCCAAGGCCATGATGTTGAACGTGTGGATCGGCTGCTCTTCGCCCGCGATGACTCGCTTGGTCACGTCCTCGTGCAGGTGCAATTGCTGCCAAGCATCGCTGGTGGGCTCGAGGCCCTTGACCTTGGCCAGCACTTGCAGGTCGCTGGTGAAGTACAGCATCAGCACGGCGATCAGCATGAACACGCCGCCGAGCAGCGTGTACAGGAAGAACTTGATCGCGGCGTACTCGCGTCGTGGGCCACCCCAGACACCGATCAGGAAGTACATCGGCAGCAGCATCACTTCCCAGAACACGTAGAACAGGAAGAAGTCGAGGGCCGAGAACACGCCCAGCATGCCGGTCTCGAGCAACAGGAACAGAATGCAATAGGCTTTGACGTGCTTGTTGATGTTCCAGCTCGCCCCCATCGCCAGCACGCTGCTGAACGAGGTCAACAACAGCAACACAAAGCTGATGCCGTCGACCCCCATGAAGTAGTAGATATTGAACGACGGAATCCAGGGGAGCGAAAACGCGTCCTGCATCTCCGTGACCGACAGGTTGAATCGGGTCGTGTCCTCGCCGGTGACCGCGGGAATCGCCATCCAGGCCGTGAGTACGAACACGATCACCGTGGTGAACAGTGACACGAACTTGATCAGATCCGGCTTGTCCTTCGGCAGGAAAGCCAGCACCAGCGCACCAAGCGACGGCAGGAAAACGATCAAGCTCAAGAGGACGACAGGGTTATTCATAACAATCTCATCTCAACCAATTAGGGCGCGGCCGCGAGGCTCCACTTGATCACAATCGTGAGTGCAACGGCGCCGACCACGATAAACATCACATATTGGCGTAACTTGCCGGTCTGCACGCTGCGCAGCGACCGGCCGGTGGCAAATGTCCAATGGGCCAGCAGGTTCACCAACCCATCGACCAAATAACGATCGATCATGTCGTCGATATTCGAGATGCGCTTGACGACTTTGGCCGAGCCGTCGATCACACGGTCGATCACCTGGCGATCGAACTTCGACACCAGATTCGAAAAGAACAGCGTCGGCCGCACGAACACGGCCCAGTACAACTCGTCGAAGTACCACTTGTTCCAGAGGAACGCGTAGATCGGTTTAAACTGCTGCTTGATTTCTTCGGGCCTGAGCAAGCGCCAGGCGTAAATGATCGTCGCCAGCATGAAGCCAGCCAGGGCGGTTGAGAACGCAATCCACGTTGCCGCGACGTGGATTTCGGGCCTTGTCGTGTGAGGCAGATGTTCCGAGGGGTGCGTGATGCCGGGCCACATGAGAGAGCCGTCGACGGTCTCCAGAGTACCGGCAGGTCGAGCCTGCTCCAGAATGTCGGTGAGCCCCCACATCGGCCAACCCACGGCAAACGCGAACAGCGCCAGAACAATCAGCGGATAGTACATCACCTTGGGCGATTCATGGGCGTGATCGTAGACGTGCTGATCGCGCGGCTGGCCAACGAACGTGAGATACCAGAGGCGGAACATGTAAAAGGCCGTGATCGACGCGCCGCCGGCGGCCGCCAGGAACAGAACCTGATGGTTCGGATTATGATTGGTGAACGACAGGGCCTGGGCAATGATCGAGTCTTTCGAGTAGTAACCGCTGAAGCCGGCGACGAACGGGATGCCGGTGCCGATGATCGCCAAACAGCCCACCAGCATCGTGTAGCCGGTGTAGGGCATTTTCTTGAGCAGGCCGCCCATGCGAGTCATGTCGTTGGTGTGCGTGGCATGGATCACCGATCCGGAGCACATGAACAACAAGCTCTTGAAGAACGCGTGGGTGAACAGGTGGAACAAGCCCGCGACCCAGCCGCCGATGCCCAGCGCGAGCATCATGTAGCCCAACTGGCTGACGGTCGAATAGGCCAGCACGCGCTTGATGTCGACGGCCGTGATGGCGATGGTGGCCGCGATGAACAGCGTGATCGCGCCGACATAAGCGATGACAAGCAACACTTCCTGCGTGAACACCGGGAAGAATCGGCCTACCAGGTACACGCCGGCCGCGACCATCGTGGCCGAGTGAACCAGCGCGGAGACCGGCGTCGGGCCTTCCATCGCGTCGGGCAACCAGACGTGCAGCGGAAACTGCGCACTCTTGCCGACACAGCCGCAGAAAATGCCCAGGCCGCCAATCACCAGCAGCCAGTAGCCGAAACCTTTCTTACGCCACTCGTCGGTCTCTGCGGCAATCTTCGCTTGAGCCGCTTTCATGTCGCCGGCCGACTCGCGGACGATCTCAGCCACGCGGGCTCCGGCGTCCGCTTGGACCATGCGATCCGGGGCTTGCAGGTCATAGGGGTCGTGGCCGTCGGCGGGACGAACCTGGCTGAAGATGCCTGGCTCGACATGGCCTGTGGAATCCTTGATATCGCCGAAAGCAAACGTCCCCACGCCAGCCCACAACGCCATCAGCCCGATGATCATGCCGAAGTCGCCGACGCGGTTGACAATGAAGGCCTTGTTGGCGGCGTTCGACGCGCTCTTGCGCTCGATGTAGAAGCCGATGAGGAAGTACGAGCAGATACCCACCAATTCCCAGAACACGAATACCATCGCCACGTTGCCGGCGATCACGAGCCCCAGCATGCTGAAGCAGAACAGCGACAGGTACTGGAAAAAGCGATGGAACCGCCCGGGCCGATGGAGATATTCCTTCCCCTCGGGCGGCGCAGGATGGTCGCTGTGTCCGTGACCATGGTCATCGTCATGACCATGAGCATCGTGGGCGTCATGTGCGTGATCATCGTGGCCGTGGCCTGCATCATGGCCGTGTGCGTCGTGACCATGGGCATCGTGGCCGTGGCCGGTCCGCTTGGTCACCAGGACTTCGCGGTCGGTAATCGGATGCAGCTCATCGTGCATGTAGCCGATGGCGTAGAAATGAATGCACGAAGCAATAAGGGTCACCATGGCAAACATGGCGACCGTCAGCGAGTCGATGTAATAACCGATGGTGATTTTCAGATCACCGAACTGGCCCAGCGTGTACCAGTTGTCGGTGAAAGCCCGCGGCGGACCAGCGGCGTGGTGGCCCTCCTCGGCGTGTGCATCCTTACTGTGTGCCTTATCACTGTGCGGATCGGCATGCGTGTCGGCAACCAAGGAGGCGAGCTTAATCGGGCTGGCATCGTGCGGGACGCTGTTGCTCGGCACCGCGGCATGGTGTTCCGAAACGGGCTCGGCCGTCGTCAGCCAGCCGATCAAGGCGATCCACGACAGCACGGCGGATGTGACAATGGCGCCGGTCGCGACGTAGGAGGCCCCCTTACCTGCCTTGCCCAAGCGTGGGCCCAGGAACACGATGATCGTGAACGACGCCAACGGCAAAAGCCAGGCGGCGGCCAACAGAATCGGTAGTGTCGTGCTCAGGTTCATACGCGAATTAAATAAGTAGCGTTAGCCTTTGAGTTCGTCGGCCCGATCGACGTCGACCGTGGCGTGGTTGTTGTAAAAGTTCAAGGCGATGGCCAACGCGACAGCCGCCTCGGCCGCGGCCAGCACGATCACAAACAGCGCGGTGAACTGGCCATCCAGCCCGAGCCGGTACGCGGCGTCGGTGCGGAGGAAGTCGGAGCCGAAGGCCACGAAATTCATGTTGGCTCCGTTGAGGACCAACTCCACGCCCATCAGCACCCCCAGGGCGTTCCGTTTGGTGGCCATGCACACCACCCCGGCGACGAACAAGATCGCTCCCACGACCAGGTAATGTGAAACGCCAATGACGTCGGTGACTGGGTTCATGGTCGGGCTCCTCCCGAAGCGGCGCGCTTCTTGGTGCGGGCCAGGTAGGCCGCCCCGATCAACACCACCAGCAAGTGCACGGAGACGATTTCGAACGGCAGCATGTAACCCGACATACCGGCACGCTGCTTCGAATGGTTTTCGAGCTTGTCCACACGTGCTCCGAGCAGGCCCATGCCGATCGGTGTGGAAGTATTCGTTTGCACGACAGGCAGGCTGTCGTCGGAGGGGGCGTTGCGCCAGCCCGGCACGCTGAAAGCCGCGGGAATCAGCAGCGCCAACAAGCAGCCCGACAGCAGTGCCGCCGCGATCCAGTCGCCGCTGGCCGTGCGCATCGAGATGAACTGTCCTTGGGCCGTCAGCATCACACCGAACACCAGCAACACGAGCGTGCCGCCCACATAGATCAGCAATTGCATCGAGCCGACAAAGTCAGCACCTGCCAAAAAGAACAGGCCTGCCACGGCTCCGAGCGACATGATCAGGTAGAACGCCATGCGGACGATGTTGCTCGACATGACCACGGCCACGCCGAACGCGCAGGCCAGCAGCGAGAACAAGTAGAAGAACATCGTGTGCCAGTTGATCGCGTCCATGGTCAGACCTCCCTACCTGGCTGAAGGTCGGCCACCTGGTTCGCGGGCTCAGCCGGCGCGGGCACCGTCTCTGTGGGGGCGGCTACCGGCGGCGGCAGAATGCTCTCGGCATACGGGCGCGCCCGCAGGCCAACGCCTCCCGGCAGCAGGTAGGTCCAGGCAATCGCGCCCAAGAACATGACCGCCGCGATCGGCGTGCAGTATTTCAGACAGGTCTTCATCACCTGGTCGATGCGCAGCCGCGGCAGCGTCCAGCGTGCCCACATCATCACGGTGACGAATGCGACACACTTGAAGATGAAGTTCAACATCCCCAGGAAGTTGCCGATGTAGCCGAGCACCGGACCGTTGGCGGCCGTCAGCCCCAGCCAATCGCTGATCGGCAACGGACCATTCCAGCCGCCGAAGAACAGGATCGACGCCAGACCGCTAACGGCGAACATCGAGCCGTACTCGGCCATGAAGAAAAAGCTCCAGCGGAGCCCGGAATACTCGGTGTGGAAGCCGGCCACCAGCTCGCTCTCGGCCTCGGCCAGGTCGAACGGCGCACGGTTCACGCTGGCCATGGCGCAGGTGAAATAGACCCAAAACGTGATGAACGTGAACGGATCGTGAAAGATCAGCCACTGCGTGAATAGGCCCGCCTGCACGTTGCCGATCCGCACCAGGTCCATCGAGCCGACAACCATAACGGGAATCACAACGCACAGGCCCATCGGGACTTCGTAGCTCACCACCTGGGCGGCTTCGCGCATGGCGCCGAACAGCGACCATTTCGAGGCCGACGAGTACCCGGCCAGGATGACGCCGAAGATCTCGATCCCCAGCACGGCCAGGATGAAGAACACGCCCACGTTGAGTTCGAGCGCCACCCAGCCATCGCTGAACGGTAATGCAAGATAGGCACAGAACGAGGCGCAGAAGCTGATATACGGAGCAATGCGGAATAGGAAACCATCGGCCCCATCGGGCATCAGATCTTCCTTGGTCAGCAACTTGATGCCGTCTGCCAAGGTCTGTAGCCAGCCGAACTTACCACCGACGCGCGTCGGGCCAAGACGGTCCTGGATACGGCCGGAGACTTTGCGCTCCAACCAGATGAAGAACAGCGCTCCAACGGCCACGACATTGATGATCAGCGCAGCATGGATGAGTGCGGTGACCAGATAGGCCAGCCAGAGAGGCAGGTAATTGGCGAAGTATGCGGCCACTGCTCGGCGTGTCCTGAACGGCGATAATCTGGGCTGCTAAGATCGTGAAATATGGCACAAGGTCCCCCCGCTTTCAAGGGCCTGGGGGGAGATTTAACTTCCTGCTGGGGCAGGGACTTCCTACCGCTAGCGGACTGCCGCCGCAAGGGCCTAAAACCGAAGGTCTGGGAGGTGCTCAGCACCGCAGAAGGACACCGGTCAGGCCGAAGCCGACTGCCACAGTTCCGCGCTCCGGGCATTTCCGCGTCTCGCTATACTTCCCCGCATGACCGACGTTCGTTCCCTTCGCCGCCGCTGGTTCCAGTTCCGCCTACGAACACTGTTCATCCTCGTCACGTTGTTCTGCGTGTTGATTGGTTGGTTCGCCTACTATTTCAATCATGCTCGACAACAGCGTCTAGCCATCGAAGAACTAGAAAAATTTGGATACGTGAGCAGCGTCTACCAGTACCAATATCGGGATAGTTTTCCTGACTGGTCGGCAGTGCCACCCGCTCCCGATTGGTTGCGGCGACTGTGTGGCGAGGAATTGTTCACGGATATTGCCGTCATTCACTTGTACGGCCCGCCCGAAGAATCGAGCAGCCAAAATATCGAACTGCTGCGACATCTACCTTACCTGCAAAAGTTGGGGCTGGGAAACTTACAGGTTACGGATGATGAGTTGTCGCGACTCGAATTGCTAACGCGGCTCGAATCGTTGGAACTCGATGCCTCGAAGCTGGGGCCAGGGGGAGTAGCGCGGCTCAAGAACTTCCCCCGGCTCAGGCACCTGGAGGTGCGCGGTCGTATTGATGACCACTTAATGATCGTGCTTCAAGCGATGCCGCAACTTAAATCTCTGGAGATCAAGGGATACCAGGTCAGCGACGCTGCGCTAGCAAATCTGCGAAATTTGAAGCAACTCGATAGCCTTAGTCTTGATTCCGTAAATATCGACGACAAGACGCTGAGCTATGTGCAGGAGCTCTCGGACTTGCAAACTTTAACGCTTTGGTACTTACCGATTACGGATGCAGGCCTGACGAAACTCCAGGGATTGAAGCAGTTACGTGAACTGAGGATTGCCAACAAGGAATTAACCGATGATGCACTGATTCACCTGCAGGCCTTACCTCAGCTCGAAGAGTTATCACTTTGTGATACGACGATCGGTGATGCAGGGCTCAGACATCTCCATACATTGTCCCATTTGCAATCGTTGGAAGTTTCTTCTCCAAATGTCACTGACGCAGGTGTGGCATCACTTCCCTTCTTAAATCAATTGCACGAACTGGATGTCTCCGGTAGTCAAATTACCGATGCCACGCTCAAACACCTGCAAAGATCGACACAACTTCGCAGGCTTTATCTGCCGGGCACCAAAATCACGGATGCCGGATTGGTCTATTTACAAGGCCAGACCAAACTAGAGGTCCTTTGCCTAGTAAACATTCAGATAACAGACACCGGCCTCGCGCATCTGCACGGCTTGAAAAGCCTGCGGGATTTGGAAATCCGCAATACTTCTATCACGAAGGCTGGAAAGTCGAAGCTTCAGAAATCACTTCCGAACGTCAATATCTCCGAAAGAGTCGCCATCTATTAGAGGGATAGGCTAGCGGCGAGTTCCAAGCATAAGCCCTGGCCAGTTGGCACGAACCACCAAAGCCGACTTGTGCGATCGCTCTAGCGGTCGATCTCGCCCATCACGATGTCGAGCGAGCCGACGATGGCCGGCACGTCGGCGATCAGGCAGCCTCGACATAGTTCGTGCGTCACCGACAGGTTGCAGAAGCAACTGCTGCGGGCCCGGGCGCGCCACGGAATCGGCGAGCCGTCGCTGACGATGTAAAAGCCCATCTGGCCACGCGGGGCTTCGGTCTCAAGATACGCCTCTCCCTTGGGGAGCTTTTCGTTCAGCTTGAGCGGCACGTTGTGCGAGCCGCGGGCCGTGCTGTAGCGGTCAATCGCCTGGCGCACGATGTCGATCGACTGCACCACCTCCAGCATTCGCACGTAGAACCGATGCCAACAGTCGCCGAGGATTGCCGACTCAGGCACCTTCGGATAGTCGTGGTCCTTCGGATAGTGGCCGTCTTTTTGCACGATCACTTCGAAGGCGTAGCCATCGTACATTTCGGTGTAGCGATCTTCGCCGTCGCGGCGCAGATCGTGGTCGACGCCGCTGCCGCGAAGGACCGGGCCCGTACAGCCATAGTCGATCGCCATCTCGCCAGTCATCACGCCGATCCCGGCCGTGCGACGCACGAAGATCGTGTTGGTCGTAAGCAGCGCGTGATATTCGCTGATGATCGGCCAGAGCTCGTCGAGGAAGGCTTCGCACTTTTGCAGCCAGCCGCTCGGCAAGTCGTGGGTCGCACCGCCGACAGTGAGATAGCTGTACGTGAGCCGCGCGCCGCAAGCCGCCTCGAACAGGTCTAGAATCTTTTCGCGCTCGCGGAAGGCGTAGAGGAACGGGCTGAAGGTGCCAAGGTCCAGGCCGTAGGCGCCCATGCCGACCAGGTGACTGGCGATGCGCCCCATCTCGGCGATGATCACCCGCAGATGCCGAGCCTTTTCGGGCAGCGCGAGCTTCATCAGCTTTTCGACCGTCAGCGCCCAGCCGAGGTTCATGTTCATGCCGGCCAGATAATCCATCCGGTCGGTGTACGGAATCCACTGCTTGGGAGTGAGATTCTCGCCAATCTTTTCGGCACAGCGATGCAGATACCCAATGTGCGGCGTCGTCTCGGAAACGATTTCACCGTCCGTACGCAGCACGAGACGCAGCACGCCGTGCGTGCTGGGATGCTGCGGTCCCATGTTCACCAGCATCTCGTCCGTGCGGACGTCAAATTCAATGATGCGAGGATCGTCGAGTGTGGACATGGGAATCAGGGGTCGAGGGTCAGGGATTGGACTAAGCAGCGAGCCGGAAACGTCAGCGACCGGAGTTGCAGTTCATCATTACGCATTCAGCATTCATCATTTTCCACGTATCCCGTGGTACTCCAGTGGCATCTCGTAATCTTTGCGGAGCGGGTGGCCCACCCAGTCTTCGGGGCACAGGATGCGGCGGAGGTTCGGGTGATCGACGAAGCGCACGCCCGAGAGGTCGTAGACTTCGCGCTCATGCCAGTCGGCCGTGCTCCAGACGCCGCTGACGGTCGGCACCTCGGGCAACTGCCCGGCGACGTCGTCCTTCCAGCGCGGCAGGATCACCTTGAGCACCAGGCTTGTCTTGTTCGGGATGCTCCACAGGTGGTAGACCACTTCGGTATGCGGTTCCCAGCCGGTTTTGGTAGCCTTCTTCGCGTCGGGCTCAAAGTAGTCCACGCCCGAGATGCAGTTCAGAAAGTTGAACCGCAGCGAAGGTTCATCTCGCAGAAAGCGACAGACCTCGACCAAGCCCTCGGGCGATACTTCGATCCACGGATCAAGCGCCTCGATGTTTGCGCCAGTGATCTTGTCACCGACTTTCCAGCACAGTGGGATCCGAAGCTTGGAATTCACGTGACTTGAAGTCGCGGC
>JADMIO010823438.1_pt1 | contig 43769 bp, 39 predicted proteins | sample 8958161 | NCBI WGS metagenome assembly JADMIO01 (sample SAMN16585339, study PRJNA669376) | soil metagenome | isolation source: Crop rotation soil | place: USA: Cullars Rotation, Alabama | collected 2011
CCGCGACAACTTGTCCACGTGGAATTCTAAGCTTAGGATCCCAATGTGCTGGAAAGCGCTGTTCTGGGCGTCCGCCGCTTCGCTCGCATTCCTGTTGCGAAGCGTTGTCGCCCGCGCGCTCGTCGTGCTGGCCCTGCTCGCAGCGCTGTACCTCGCGTTCGTGACAGACACCGTCGCGCGGGGCTCGGTCGTCGCGTTCTGCATGCTTGCCATCGTGATGCTTGCGCTCGGTCGCTACGCCCGGCCTGGGGTTGCGCTTTCGACGGCGATTGCCGCGTGTCTCGCCGTCACCGCGGTGTTTGCAATTGCGCATCGAGAAGCACTGGCGCGCGTTGACGCTGACGCAGTTGCGCGACTACCGGGCTGGACGACGCTCGACCGCGTGCTGACGCCGCTGCCGATGAATCCCCTATGCTGGGATGTGATCCTCGTCCAGCGCAGCGGCGATCGCTATGCGCTACGCCGGGCGAGCGCATCGATCGCGCCGTCGATGCGGTGTCCGACCGGCATGGATGGAGCGATCACCGCGCCGCTCGAGCGCATCGCGGTCGCGGACACGCCGTTCACGCAGTGGCACGGCGAGGTCGTCGCGTCGCCCGGTCGGCTCCGCGCGCTCGCCGCCACATCCTGCGAAGTCGCAGCGCTGTTGCGCTTTGCGCGCGCACCCTGGTTCGACGAAAGCAGCGGCCGACGCGTGATCGGCGATCTGCGCTACGACCGCGAGCCCGGGCTCGGTTTTGCCGAGATCGATCTTGCGCGCGGAACGCGCTGTCCTGCCTACGTTCCCCCTTGGACCCCGCCGCGCGAGGATCTGCTGCGGCGGTAGCGCGCGCGACGCGGTCCGGCAGGCAATTCGCGGAAACGATGAGGAAGGTCACCGGCCTCGACCGCCGTCGTGGAGGCCGTTGGGGCCAACGATGTGATGTTGCCGCGTTCCCGGCGTAGACTCGTCTCCGTATCCCGCGACGTTGCGCCCCGCGGCTGTCGCGGATCGCTGCTCCATGGGAGGACTGCGTGAACGACACTGCCAAGAACGTTCGCACCAACATCGCGGATGAGCTCGCAAGGCTCGTGGCGGAGGGCACGGACGCCGGACTCCGCCCCACGATGCTCGCATTCGTCGCGCGCTACTACGCGCAGGTCGACCCCGAGGACCTGAAGGAGCGGTTGCCGTCCGATCTTTACGGTGCGGCACTTTCGCATTGGAATTTCGCCCGCAGGCGAGAGCGCGGACGCGCGCGGGTGCGCGCGTACAACCCCTCGATCGAGGAGCAGGGCTGGCTGTCGAAGCATACGATCGTCGAGATCGTCAACGACGACATGCCGTTCCTGGTCGACTCGGTGGCGATGGAAGTGAATCGGCATGCACTGACGATACATCTGATCATCCATCCCATTCTCGCGGTCGAGCGATCCGCCGACGGCACGCTGGTCGGGCTGGCGTCGGAAGACTCGCCGACGCGTACTGCCGAATCTTTCATCCACCTCGAAGTCGATCGTACGACCGATGTCGCGGCGCTCGAAACGCTCGCGGCCGACATCGCGCGCGTGCTCGGCGACGTGCGTGCCGCGGTCTCCGACTGGGCGCCGATGCAGCACAAGGCGCTCGACATCGCCTCGGAAGTGCGTCGGACGCCGCCTTCGTCCCTTCGCAAGGACGAGGTGGACGAAGGCGCCGCGTTTCTCGACTGGCTCGCGGCGAGTCATTTCACGTTTCTCGGCTATCGCTGTCACGACCTGGTGCGGATCGAAGGACAGGACGCGCTGCAGATCGTGCCGGGGACGAGTCTTGGCATCCTGCGCGAGTCGCACGGCAAGGAAGTCGCCGTGAGCTTCGCCGCGTTGCCGCCCGAGGTGCGCGCGTACGCGCGCCGCGCTGAACTGCTCGTCATCACCAAGTCGACGTCACGCTCCACCGTGCACCGGCCCGGATTTCTCGACTATATCGCCGTGAAGCGTTTCGACGGAAACGGGGAGGTTTGCGGCGAGCACCGCTTCCTCGGGCTGTTCGCGCATACCGCCTACAGCGCCAACCCATCCGACATACCGCTGCTGCGTCGCAAGACGGCCGAAGTCATCCGTCGCGTCGAGCTGCCTCCCGGCGGCCATGCCGAAAAGCAGCTCATCAGCATTCTCGACAACTATCCTCGGGATGAGCTGTTCCAGATCCCGGAAGACGAGCTCGTGCAGACCGCGACCGGCATCCTGCACCTCGCCGATCGACAGCGCTTTCGACTGTTCGTCCGGCGCGACACCTTCGAGCGCTTCGTCACGTGCATGATCTACGCGCCGCGGGAGCACTACACGACGAGGGTGCGACAGAAGTGGCAGGCGATCCTGTTGCGCGCCCTGAACGGTCAGAGCTCCGATTTCAACGTGCACCTGTCGGAATCGTCGCTCGCCCGCGTGATGATCACCGTGCGCACTACGCCGGGCAACATTCCGGCAATCGACGTAGGCGCGCTCGAGAAGCAGCTCGCGGCCGCCGCGCGCCGCTGGGACGACGAGCTGAAGGATGCGCTCGTGGAAGCACTCGGCGAGGCGCGCGGCAACACCCTGTTCCGGGCTTTCGGCGGCGCGTTCCCCGCGGGCTACCGCGAGGACTTCCCTGCGCGCAGCGCCGTGCCGGACGTCGAGATGATGGATCGGCTGAACGAAGCCGAACCGCTCGGAATGTCGCTTTACCGGCCGCTGGAGGCGTCCCCCAACGCACTGCGCTTCAAGTTGTTTCGCATTGGCGCTCCGATCGCGCTTTCCGAAAGCCTTCCCATGCTGGAGCGAATGGGCATGAAGGTGCTCGACGAACGGCCCTATCGGATTGCCGCGGAGGGGCGTGCGCCCATCTGGCTGCACGACCTTGGGCTGTTGTCGTCGACATCCGAGGCGGAGATCGATGCGCTGCGACGGCTGTTCGACGACGCGTTCGCGCGCGTGTTCAGCGGCGAGATCGAGAACGACGATTTCAACCGCCTCGTCGTCGTGGCGCGGCTGCCTGCCTCGGAAGTCACGATCCTGCGGGCCTACGCGCGCTATCTACGCCAGATCGGTTTCACGTTGTCGCAGACGTTCATCCAGACCACGCTTGCAAATCACCCGAGCGTCGTCGTGCAACTCCTTGCGCTCTTCAAGCTTCGCTTCGACCCCGACGCTGGGGTCGATGCCGGCGCGAAGTCGGCGGAGTGCGTGCGCGCGATCGAGAAATCGCTCGAGGACGTGGACAACCTTTCCGAGGATCGCGTGCTGCGTCAGTACCTCGCGTTGATCCTCGCGACGACGCGCACCAATTACTGGCGCCGGGACGCGAGTGGAGCGCCGCGGCACTTCCTATCGTTCAAGTTCGATCCCCAGAAGGTGCCGGGCCTGCCCGAACCGAAGCCGATGTTCGAGATCTTCGTGTACTCGACCCGCTTCGAAGGCGTGCATTTGCGCGGCGGCAAGGTCGCGCGAGGAGGATTGCGCTGGTCGGACAGGCCCGAGGACTTCCGCACGGAAGTGCTCGGTCTCGTCAAGGCGCAGATGGTTAAGAACACGGTGATCGTTCCCGTCGGATCGAAAGGCGGATTCGTGCTGAAGCGTTCGCCGCCCGCTTCCGACCGCGAAGCGCTGATGAAGGAAGGCGTCGCCTGCTACCAGGATTATCTGCGCGGACTTCTCGATCTCACCGATAACCGGGTCGGCGACAAGGTCGTTCCGCCGCCATCGGTGAGAAGACACGACGGCGACGATCCTTATCTCGTCGTCGCCGCCGACAAGGGAACGGCGACGTTCTCCGACTTTGCGAACGCGATCAGCCGCGAATACGGCTTCTGGCTCGACGATGCCTTCGCCTCGGGGGGCTCGGCGGGTTACGACCACAAGGCGATGGGGATCACCGCGCGCGGCGCGTGGGAGTCGGTCAAGCGTCATTTCCGGGAGATGGGCGTCGATACGCAAACGACCGACTTTACGGTTGCGGGGATCGGCGACATGTCGGGCGATGTGTTCGGCAACGGCATGCTGCTCTCCCGTCACCTGAGACTCGTCGCGGCGTTCGACCATCGCCACGTCTTTCTCGATCCGAATCCCGACGCAGAGACTTCCTTCGTCGAGCGGGAACGCATGTTCAAGCTGCCGCGCTCGTCTTGGGCCGACTACGACGTGTCGCTGCTGTCACCGGGCGGCGGCGTGTTTCCGCGAAGCGCCAAATCGATCCCGGTTTCGCCGGAGGCCGCGAAAGCGCTCGGTATCGAGGCGGAGACGATGACGCCGGCGGAACTCGTCAACGCCATCCTCAAGGCACCGGTCGACCTGCTTTACAACGGCGGCATCGGCACGTACGTCAAGGCGTCCGGCGAAACGCAAGCTGAAGTGGGCGATCGCGCGAACGACGCGGTGCGCATCGACGGCCGGGAGTTGCGGTGCAAAGTCGTTGCGGAGGGCGGCAATCTCGGCTTTACGCAGCTTGGCCGGATCGAGTATGCCCTTGCGGGCGGAAGGATCTACACCGACGCGATCGACAACTCGGCGGGCGTCGATACGTCGGATCACGAAGTGAACATCAAGATCCTTCTCGGCCTTGCGATGAGCGATGGGGAGCTGACGTTGAAGCAGCGCGACAAGCTGCTTGCCGCCATGACGGACGATGTCGCCGCGCTGGTGCTTCGCGACAATTATTTTCAGACGCAGGCGCTTTCGGCGATCAATCGGATCGCGCCTCGGCTGCTCGATGCGCAGCGGCGTTTCATCCAGTTCCTCGAGAAGTGCGGACGCCTTTCCCGCGCGCTTGAATATCTGCCGTCCGACGACGAGTTCGGCGAGCGACGCGCGAGAGGCATCGGGCTCACGGCGCCCGAAGGCGCGGTGCTCCTCGCGTACAGCAAGATGTGGCTCTACGACGAGGTGCTTGCGTCCTCGCTGCCGGACGACCCCTGGGTTGCGACGGCGCTCGCCCGGTATTTCCCCGAGCCGCTGCGAAAGTCTTACGCGTCATACATGCCGCGGCACCCGCTGTCGCGCGAGATCATTGCAACGCACGTCATCAACAGCATGGTCAACCGGGTGGGCAGCACGTACGTGCACCGGCTGATGGAGACGACAGGCGCGAAGCCGCACGAGATCGTTCGCGCCTATCTGCTCACGCGCGAGATCTTCGGCTTCGTCGCGCTGTGGCAGCAGATCGAGGCGCTCGACAACAAGGTCGACGACGCGGCGCAGATGGAAATGCTGGTCGACGCGAGCAGGCTGCTCGAGCGCGGAACGATGTGGTTCCTGCGCTCGCGGCGCCTGACCGACGACATGGCGGCGACGATCGCGCACTTCACCCCGCGGGTCGAGGCGCTCGCGGCCCGTTTGTCGGAGCTCACCAAGGCCGGCGACAGCGCAGGCGTGGACATCGTGGCGGATGCCAGTGCCGCGCGCGGCGTGCCGAAGTCGCTTGCGTCGCGCGTTGCCGCGCTCGACACGCTCTACTCGATGCTCGACATCGTCGAAGTGGGCGATGCGGCCAACCGGCCCGTGGAACTCGTCGCCAACATCTATTTCAGCGTGTCGACGCATCTCGGAGTCCCGTGGCTTCGCGGCAAGATTGCGCAGCTGCCCGAGGACCAGCATTGGCGCAGGCTCGCCAAGGGTGCGATGCTCGACGACCTCTCGGCGTTGCAGCGAACCGTCACCACGGAAGTGCTCGTCGGCGGCGGCGCCATCGACGATCCCGCTGCATTGATTGCGGCCTGGCAGCAGCGCAACGGGCGCGCGATCGAGCGCGAGGCCCAGCTTCTCAATGAACTGCGCGCCGCGCCGCAGGTCGACCCGCCCATGCTTTCCGTGGCGCTGAGGGAGCTGCGAACGCTGGGCTGACCGGCACCTGTTTCAGAGGCGTTCGGTCAGGTGTGCTGCAGGGGCACGACGGGCAGCGCGACTTTTTCCGCGCGCGCGATGCGCACGAGCGCATCTTCGAAGAGCGCACGCGCGGCGCCCGCGACCCGTTGCAGATAGCGGTGCAGCTCTGCATCGGCCGGGTCCCGGTTGGCGCATTCCGCGCTGTAACGCTCGAACGCTCCCAGGCTCAGCAGAACCTCGACCACGTGGTGCGGGCATTCGCAGTAAAGCGTGGTCAACGTCCGCGCGATCCGTGCGAGCGACTGGTCATCGAAGCGGCGGCCCGGAACGACGTCGGGTGTCAGCGTCGCTGATTCCGACAGCAACCGCGCCTCGCCGCGCGACATTGCATTGCGGCAGATTCCTTCGAGCTCGTCGGCGTCGACCGGCGCGCGCGCCACCGTGTGGCCTCGCTCGCGCAGCGCGTGGACCAGCGCCGCGGGTCCGAACCGGTACTCGATGACCGCGTGTCGCGCATCGACGAGCTTGACCAGCATGTCCACGGTTTCAACGCAATCCGCCTGGAGCGTCGGCAGTGCAATCACCAGGATGTCCGCTGCGATTCCCCGCAGCGCATTCGTTGCTGCTGCCTGGTCGACACAGGTCGCGACGATTTCAAAACCGGGGAGCAGGGAACCGTCGGGTGGCCCCACCTGTTGTTCGAGCGCGTCACCCACCAGTGCGACGCGAACCCCTCGGGATGGTCCTCCCTTGTCGATCGAACGACCTTCGGACGCCGCGGCTGCTGCCGAACGCATCTCTCGCAATGCGGGGAGAGGCAGGTTGGCGATCGAGCCGACGGCGCTCCCGAGAGCGACGAGCTGCCGGATCAACGCCAGGCGGCTGACGTCTTCCGCGGAATAGAGACGATGGCCTCTCGGATCGAGCCGAGGCGCCACCACCTGGTAGCGGCGTTCCCATACCCGCAACGTCTCGACTGGGATACCGGCAAGACGCGCGGCGATGCCGCTTCGATAGGCCGGCTCGAAGTCATCGACGGGCTTTTGGTCGGGCGTCACGAGTGCCTCTTTCCTGGGTGGAAGGTAGCCATGATAACTTATTTGAACTGGAGTAGACGGGTCAAAAGCGGTGCATTTCGAGGCGTAAACACAAAACGCCTTGACATAACCAGTACAAGTACCGTATTGTCCATGACAGATGCGGACAAAACGCTGCATCGGTGATTCACCGGCGGTTCGCCGGCACTCGTTTCGACGTCACTGTCCACCCAGGAGATTCGCACCATGTTCAAGCTCAAGACCGTTCTCGCCGCCGCCGTCGCCGGCGTCGTTCTCGCCACCGCAACAACGGCGCTCGCCAAGGGATGCAGTACGCGGCAGCGAACGCGCGCTCGCCGATGGCCAAGTCCGACATCGTCGATACGGCAATCGGCGCGGGGCAGTTCAATACCCTTGCCACGGCACTGACCGCGGCCGGGCTCGTCGACACGCTCAAGGGGCCGGGACCGTTTACGGTCTTCGCGCCGACCGACGCAGCATTCGCAAAAATCCCGGCAGACAAGCTCAACGCGCTTCTCGTCGACAAGGCCGCACTGGCGAAGGTGCTCACCTATCACGTCGTCCCCGGCATGGTCGTCGCCGCCGACGTGAAGCCCGGACGCGTCAAGACCGTCGAAGGCGATTACCTGAACGTCACCGCTTCTCCGGCGGGCGTCAGGGTCAACGACGCCAACGTCATCAAGACCGACGTGATGGCGACGAATGGCGTCATCCACGTCATCGATACCGTCGTACTGCCGAACTGAGGATGCCGAGAGCACAACGCCGGGGCGACCTGAGCGTTGTGCCGCAACGCCTGTCGCCAGGTTTTCCGTCGTCTTTCAAACGCATTCGAGGATGCCCGACAACTGCGACCGGGCAGTGTGAAACGCGCGCTGCCACACCTGCATCCAATGCCCAGGAATTTGCTCGCAACGTCAGAACTTGAACGATCGAGGATCACCATGGCTCCGCAACCCACGCCGTTGTTTCGCATCGAGCAGGAACCCCACTTGCCGGTGTCGGCACGGATCCGCGCGCGACTCATTCGCGCCGGCAAGCGCTTTCATGCGAACGACAACATCGCCGACCATGTGATGGAGGGTGAAGTGGACCTGCTGCGCGCCGAGGTCGAGACGAAGATGGCCGACGTGCTCTCGAGCCTCGTCATCGACACCGAGGGTGATCACAACTCTCGGGAAACGGCGCGGCGCGTTGCGAAGATGTTCGTGACCGAGGTGTTCAACGGCCGTTACCAGCCGATGCCGACGGTCACCGAATTCCCCAACGCCGAACAGCTCAACGAACTGCTGATCGTCGGCCCGATCACCGTGCGAAGCGCCTGTTCACATCATCTCTGCCCGATTCTCGGCAAGGTCTGGATCGGCATCATGCCCAATCAACGCTCCAACCTGATCGGCCTCTCGAAGTACGCGCGGATCTGCGATTGGGTGATGAGCCGGCCGCAGATTCAGGAAGAAGCAGTGGTGCAACTTGCGAACGTGCTGCAGGAGAAGGTCAAGCCGGACGGGCTCGCGATCGTGATCGAGGCCGATCACTTCTGCATGCACTGGCGGGGCGTGAAGGATGCCGATTCGCGGATGACCAACAGCGTGATGCGCGGCTCGTTTCTCGATAACCCCGATCTTCGCCGCGAGTTTCTCGCGTTGCTCACGAAGAAGAACGGTTAGACGAAAGCATTCACCCCTTGACGACGCAATTCGGTTGCCTACAATGATTCGCGGGCAGGCTCGCATCGCTCCCGAGGCATCTCCCGGTCGCGTGCAACGTCGGAATCATCGTCGATTTGCGCGGTATAAGGGGCTGCCGTCTCCCAGACGGTAACCGCCTCCAGCGACCCCGCTTGCATCGCGCAGCTTGAGGCGCTGCGCGATGAAGGCTGATCCTGCCCGGGTTCGACAACAATCCTTCTCGATTCGCGAGCAGAGGGAATCGCGCATCGCAGGAGTCCGTCAATACGAACTGGCAGGTTCACGTTGCAGGAGACACTTCATGAAGGGATCTCGTTTCGTCTATACAGGCGCGATCGCGCTGACGCTTGCCGCAGCGATCGGCGTCGCGCCGTCGATGACCCAGGCTGATCCACCCTCGAACCCCAAGGTACCGGTATTGCGGGTCGATCCGAACTGGCCGAAGATGCCGCTGCCCTCGGCGGGCGACTTCGGAACGCCACCGAACATAAGCACGGCGACGGGCAAGCCCAAGCCCTGGGTTACCGGCGAAGTCGCGGGAACGTGCGTCGATTCGCAGGACAACGTGTTCACCGTCAATCGCGGTAACCTCGTCTCGCCCGAAACGGTCGAGGCCGTACCGTCGCCGACTGTAATCGAGTACGACCCGGAGGGCAACGTCATCGCCGCGTGGGACACGGTGGCGGATCAGGCGCAGATTCACGGCTGCTTCGTCGACTACCAGGACAACATCTGGATCGGCGGCAACGGCGACGGCATCGTGCTCAAGTACTCGCACGACGGCAAGACGAAACTGCTGCAGATCGGCGTCAAGGGCAAGTGCGACTGGCCCGCCAACAACGACGCGTGCGGCAACTCCGGCGCCGATCCAAGCGCGAACCAGAGTCACACGCTGCTGAACGAGCCTGCGAACGTGTGGGTCGATCCGGGCATCGACCCGCAGTCCGGAAAGCGCGGTGCCGTATACATTGCCGATGGCTATGGAAATCACCGCGTCGTGGTATTCCAGGACAATGGTGATGGCACCGCAACCTATCTCCGGCAGTGGGGCGGGGTCGCGGGAACGGTCAATAATCCTCAGACCGATTTCCCTGACCGCTTCGCCGCGGGCGACGGCGGGCACCCGCACTGCGTCGTGGGCGGCAACGACGGCCTGATTTACGTCTGCGATCGCGCAGACGACCGCATCCAGGTCTTCACCAAAATGGGCTCGCTCGTGCGCATCATCAACGTTGTTCCGGGCACCGGTCAGACGCTGGGAATCGGCGGCGCACCGGGACTTGGCACGGCCGGCTCGGCATGGGACCTCCGCTTCACCAACGATGCAATGCAGACGTACATGTTCGAGGTCGATGGCGGGAACGAGATCCTGCATACGATGAGCCGCATACTCGGCACGATCTTGTCAAATACGGGCCAGCCCGGACACCAGGCCGGTCAGTTCACGTTCCTCCACAGCAACACGGTCGACTCCAAAGGCAACGTGTACACCGGCGAGACGATCAACGGTCGTCGCGTTCAGAAGTTCGTGCACGTGCAGTGCAACAACGGTAACGGCAAGGGCAACGGTAACGGCAACTGCAGCTGATGCGGGATCCGGCCGGGTGCGAACGCATCCGGCCGCCGCGTTCGGTCTCCCCGTGGCCGCGGCGATGATGCCGCGGGTCGCGGGGCGATTTTGTCCGGCTCCGTCCGTCCCCGGGGTGATGCGATGAGAACGTATTGCTGTCGCAGAGCGGCGTGGTGGCTGCTTGCGTTGTTTGCCGCATTCGCGCAGGGCACGTGGGCACACGAATTCAAGCTCGACGCCGTCATCAACGCATTCGTCAAGATCGAGCCCGGCCAGGCGCAGCTCGTCATCCGCGCGCCGCTCTATCTTTTCAAGGCGGTCAGGTTCCCGATCGACAACATCACGATCGACGCGCCGAAGTCCGCATCCGCGCTTCAGCAGGCGATCGCGTCCTACGAGAACAGTCTCACGCTGTTCGAGAACGGCAAGCCGCTGACTCCGTCGCACGCAGTCGCCCGACTGTCGCTGCCGTCCGACCGCTCATTTCAAAGCTACGAGCAGGCGTCGAGCCACGTCGCGGCACCGCTTGAACCCGATACGAAAATCTACATCGATCAGGGGTACGTGGACGCGCGCATCACCTATGCAATCGGCTCGGCCACGTCGGAGTTCGCGATACGCAGTACGGCAGGTCCGGAGCTTGGCGACTATCTGAAGCTGGCGCTGCGCTACCTGCCGCTCGACGGTGACAGCCGGGCGATGGTGATCACGAGTCTGTCTGGCATCGTCGCGCTGAATCCGACGTGGTGGCGTGCTGCGACGACCTTCACCCAGCTCGGCATCGCCCATATCGTCACCGGCTACGATCATCTGCTCTTTCTGCTTTGCCTCGTGATTCCGCTGCGCGGCTGGCGGAAGATCCTCTCCGTGATCAGCGTCTTCACGGTCGCGCACTCATTCACGCTACTCGGCACCGCCTTCGATCTGGCGCCTTCCGGCGCATGGTTCCCGCCTTTCGTCGAGACCGCGATCGCCGCATCGATCGTGTACATGGCGCTGGAGAACATCCTGGGCATCCGGCTCGAACGCCGCCTGTTGATCACCGGACTGTTCGGTCTCGTGCACGGTTTTGGTTTCTCCTATGGCCTTCAGGAGAACTTCCAGTTCGCCGGCAACCATCTGCTCGTTTCGCTTCTTGGATTCAACGTCGGCATCGAACTCGGTCAGATGCTTGTCCTGGCGGTGATGCTGCCTGCGCTTGCCATCGTGCAGCGGTACGTACTGCCGGGCAAGGTCGGCATGATCATTCTGTCGGCCATCGCAGCGGATACAGGCTGGCACTGGATGATCGATCGCGCGGGAGCGTTGTGGGGCACGCGGTGGCCGGAACCGACGATGACCGGTGTCGGCACGCTGGCGCTATGGATCGCGTGCATCTGCCTCGCTGTCGGCGGCATCGGCATCGTCGTCAAGCGGCTGCGAAATATCGGCCAGCAAGCACTGCCGTCATCCAGGCAGGGCGTGGCGGACTGAGCCGGATACAGAACGGTCAAGCCGTCATTGCGTTACGTTGGCGTCCACTTGGACGCTCCTGACCTCGCCGTCAAGCGCAGTGGAGCAAAACCGCTTCGTTCAGCATCCAATGTTCGCCGCCTTCCTTGATCCGGCCTGGAGATCGCCATGAGTGATGCGAAGTCCGAATCGTCCGGTCCTGATCTGACGCAGGGCGTGACGATCGATTCCCTCGCCGACGGCGCCATGCTCGGCGGCCACGTTGGCGATGACGCGGTCCTGCTCGCAAGGCGCGGGGACGAGTTCCTCGCGATCGGGGCGACGTGCACGCACTACAACGGTCCGCTCGCGGAAGGACTGCTGGTCGGCGACACCGTGCGTTGCCCTTGGCACCACGCCTGCTTCAGTCTTCGAACCGGGGAGGCCTTGCACGCACCAGCGCTTGCTCCGGTTGCCTGCTGGACGACCGAACGGCGCGATGGGAAGGTGTACGTGCGCGACAAGGTGGAGCGATCGCCGCGCCTTCGCGTTACGCCGGTCTCCGGATCGCCGAGGAAAATCGTGATCATCGGCGGCGGCGCTGCTGGATTCGCTGCCGCGGAGATGCTGCGTCGCCAGGACTATGCAGGTGACATCGTCATGTTGAGCGATGACGCCGCGCCACCCGTCGACAGGCCGAACCTGTCGAAGGACTATCTCGCGGGCAATGCACCGGAGGAGTGGGTGCCGTTGCGCGACGACGCGTTCTACGCGGACCACCACATCGATCTGCGATTGAGTACGACGGTAACCGGAATCGACGCTGGCAAGCGCGAGGTGGCGATCGGCGATGGAAGCAGGATTGCCTATGATCGCCTGCTGCTCGCGACTGGTGCGGAACCGGTCAGATTGCCGCTCCCGGGTATGGACCTTCCGCACGTCCATACGCTGCGGACGCTGTCCGATTGCCGCGCGATCATCGCGCAGGCTGCGACGGCTCGTAGCGCCGTCGTGATGGGCGCGAGCTTCATTGGTCTCGAGGTGGCCGCATCGCTTCGCGCACGGGGCATCGAGGTTCACGTGGTAGCGCCGGACAAGCGGCCGATGGAACGTGTGCTCGGGCCGGCGATGGGTGATCTCGTGCGCAGCCTCCATGAGGAGCACGGCGTTATCTTCCACCTGGAAGACACCGCGACCGCAATCGAAGCGCAACGGGTGGCGCTGAAAAGCGGTGGCGTCATCGCCGCGGATCTCGTCGTCGTGGGCGTGGGCGTGCGGCCACGGCTGAAGCTTGCGCAAGACGCCGGGCTTGCAATCGACCGCGGCGTGGCGGTGAACGAGTTCCTGCAGACCAGTGCGCCCGATATCTACGCGGCGGGCGATATCGCACGATGGCCGGACGCTCATACCGGCGCGAGCATTCGCGTCGAACACTGGGTTGTCGCCGAGCGACAGGGCCAGGCGGCTGCGCTCAACATGCTGGACGGCAAGCAGGCGTTCGACGCCGTGCCTTTCTTCTGGAGCCAGCACTACGATGTTCCAATCAATTACGTCGGTCACGCCGAAGCGTGGGACGACATCGCGATCGAGGGGGACATCGCGAAGCGTGACTGCGTCTTGCGCTATCAGCGGGAAGGACGCGTGCTTGCGGTTGCTTCCATCTATCGCGACCGCGACAGCCTGGAGGCGGAGGTGACGATGGAGCGATCGAGCTCGCCGACCGCGTGAATTCGGTCGCGGTCGAGCGTGACCGACGACTTGCTCGCGCGGCACCGCGACAGTTGACAACGATTGCTCGTGAGCGCAGATTTGTGGCGGGTGCATTGTGAAAGGAGGTGGTGTATGAAACGACTGTTGACGGGAACGGCGATCGCCCTGCTGGCTGCCGCTCCTGCAATCGGCTGGGCGGACTGCGGCGAAGACCATACGGCGGCGGCCATGGCGTCGTCGACCCCGGCAACGAACGTCGAACACGTCCATGCGGCGTCGGCTGCCAAAGCGCCAGCACGTGTCGCCACGAAGTCGCCGCTGCCGAAGCAGGTCAAGCAGGCTGCCGACAAACCGGCTCCGTCGCCGTCGAAGACCGACGGGTCGACCGTCCTGGCGAAAACCAACTAGGCGCGTTGAATTCCGATCGAGGCCCGCCGCGTGCGGGCCTTTTCATTGTCGGCGCTCGCCGCAACACGAGAACCGGCTCTCGCGCGTCACCTGCGAGTCCTCCTCGGACAGGTGTCGCGGGACCGACCCTGACTTAAACTCGCGACATGGAAACCTCTGCGCCGCTCATCGTCGACGTCGTCTCGGACATCGTGTGTCCATGGTGTTTCATCGGCAAGCGCAAGCTCGAGCAAGCCCTCGACGAGCTCGCGCGCACGGACCCGTCAACAAGCATCACCGTGCGCTGGCATCCGTTTCAGCTGAATCCCGATCTGCCCCCGGAAGGTATTCCGCGCACCGTCTATCTGACCCGAAAATTCGGCAGCGCCTCGGGCGCCGCCGAGCGATACGCGCACGTCACGAGCGTGGGTGAGACGGTCGGAATCCCTTTTCGTTTCGACCGCATTGAACAGCAGCCGAACACGCTCGATGGTCATCGGCTGATCGCCTGGGCACAGCAGCAGGACGATGCGGGCCGGCTCATGGAACGACTCTTCAATGCTTACTTCGTGGAAGGCCGCCGTATTGGAGATCCCGACGAGCTCGCCCGCTTGGCGGCGGAGTGCGGATGGTCCGAAGACGATGCACGGGACATGCTGGCAACGGACGAGTTGCGGGAGGAAGTCGAGACGGCGAGCCGCCGCGCATCGGAAATGGGGATCGAAGGCGTGCCCTTTTTCATCTTCGATCAGCGCACCGCGCTGTCCGGCGCGCACGACGCGCGCACGATTCTCGATGCGATTTCGGAGGCGCGATCGAAGTCCGCGTGACGAGGGCCGATCGAAGTCACCGTCGGAGGTTTTCAAAAGAAATCGGGCCACGCGGGCCCGATCCATTGAAGCAATCGAACGATCCCTACGCTGCGGTGCGGTACTGATCGCGCAGCGCGCGCACCTTGTCGTGATTGGCGATCACGCCTTGATATTGGCGCTCGACGATCGCCCGAACATTCGCAGGAAGATCTTGCTCGAGGGCTTTCTTGTACTGCGCCTTCGCGTAGTCCTCGCCGCGTTCGCATTCCTCAAGGATGGCCTTGTCATCGCGGCTCGTCACGGCCTCTTTGAGACTGATCCAGCCGCGGTGAAGGGCAGCCGAGACGTGACCGCTGCGCTCAGGGTCTCCGCCGCTCGCCCGCACTGCCGTTTGCAGCTCTCTCGCACCCTCGGCGCACCGCTGCGCGCACTTGCTGAACAGCGACTTGAGCTCGGCGCTCCGCGCATCCTCGGCGGCTTTTCGAAAGCCCTTCTCACCGTCCTTCGACGTTTCGACGAGCTCGTTCAGGATGGATTCGACGTTACTGGCCATTACGCAGACCTCCAGTGATTGTTGGCAACAACCAAGGATGCCAGCTTAGGAGGTTCCGTATCACTCCCGGCCAACGCAACTCCGTGTAGGACATGACGCAACACGCTCGATGGCTACGCACTTCCGACGGTGTTTGCGTCCGCCGAACAGGCCCGCGGGACATGCCGCAACACGCGTCGATGGCTACGCACTTCCGACGGTGTTGCGTCCGCCGAACAGGCCCGCGGGATCGTAACGTCGCTTGGCGCGAAGGAGCCGATCGTAGTTGGAGCCCCAATATCGATCTTGCCAATCCTGGTCGAAGAAGTCGGCTTCGGATACGTAGGCGCCTGAATTCGGGACCAGGCGCCTTATGGGTGCCATGGCCTGCGCGACACGAGTTCCGGCTCATGCGCGGCGTTTGCGATGCGCGCTCTGCCGTCCGCGGTTACGACCTCGGCTTCCAGCAGGTTCGCGGCCCCCGATCCGAATTCCTTCGAGAAGCTGCCGAATCCGCCTCCCTGGACGAAGCCCGCGACCCCAACCGTCAGGCAACCGCCGCCCTGCACGTAGCGACCGGCATGAACCGCCACCGCGTCGTACACGCGTCCCCAGATCGCCCCTGCTCCGATGGACACCGCAGGTACCGGTGCGTCGTTCGTTCCCTTGGCGACGAAAGCATCGTGAAGCGTTACCGCTTGCACAACCAGATCAGGCTGCGAGCCGAGCGCGATACCGCGTGACGGACTCGCGGTATCGCAATGGGTCGAACCGGAGTCAAACGGAGCCGGCTGAACGACGATGCGACTCCGGTTCGTGGTTCGATTCGCTGAGGTAACGCTGCTCGATTTGCCGGCGCAACTCTTCCGCGTACCGAATCTCGTCCATCGATGCCGAGACGAATTGGGGCAGAGCGGGGTTGCGGGTCGAGATGCGATTGGAAGCGTCCATGGATCGAAGTTTCGACACATAGCGCGAGTTGAACTATCGGTCAAACTCCGATCTCGAGCTCAGGTTGTATCAACCGGCTCCGTCATATCCAAGGAAATGCGTTCGTAGGAATCTTTCTGACCGTGCCAGTGAAAGCGTGTAGCCGTGACAAGCGTCGCGAGACTCGCGCAGACGGGCGCATCGGCGATACGATCTCAGCGAACAGTCATCGGAGTCAGTCTGGCATGGAAGCAATCGAGGCGCTCACCGCGCGTGTGTCGGGCACGATTCTCGTGGAGCCGGGGCCGGACGAACGCGCCCTTCAATGCATACTGCGCGCTGCCGTCCGCGCGCCCGATCACGGCAAGCTGCGACCATGGCGCTTCTCCGTCATTCGCGGTGCGGCGCGCGAACGGCTCGGCGCCTTGATGGCAGAGGCGTTGATACGGCGTCACCCGGACGCGACGCCTGCCCAGATCCAGAAGGAGAAGAGCAAGCCGTTGCGCGCGCCGCTGATCCTGGTTGTCGGGGCCAGGATCGACCTGGACTCGCGCATTCCGGCGATCGAGCAGATCCTCTCGGCGGGCGCCGCTGCCCAGAACGTCATGGTCGCCGCTTTCTCGCTCGGAATCGGCTGCGCGTGGAAAACGGGGGAGGCTGCGTACGATGCCTGGGTCAAGGCCGCATTCGATCTCCAGCCGACCGACGCGATCGTCGGATTTCTCTATCTCGGGAGCAACGTCACGCCGCCTTTGCCACCTCCACCGCTCGGCCTCGCCGCGTACGTCCAGGAATGGGCCGATCAGGGGCCGCGATGAGTCGCCTTCTCGCGGGACGGGCGCGGCGACCCGGATGTCACGTTCCTTCCATGCGAGAAGTGCGAGTAGGCGTTCGGCAGGTCGATCAACCTTCCGCACGCACGTTATGACGTCCAGGATCGAAACGATGCCCAAGTCGCAGTCGCGGGGCAATCTCCGCATCGGTGATCATTGGAACGCGATCACCATCATCGCGCTGTCGCAGAGCAATCCGCTGAAGGCGGTTGCGGAACTCGTCGAGAACAGCATCGACGCGCGCGCAAAGAGCATCGTCATCACTCGAGGCAGGGACAAGGGTCAGCATTACCTGCGGGTCAAGGACGACGGCGACGGCGTACGCAGGAACGCCGACGGCGAACCCGATTTCCATTACGTGGCGACGCACGTCTGCGACTCGATCAAGCGACGCCTGAAGACGCAGGGAACACGAGGACTGCAGGGTGAGTTCGGCATTGGCCTCCTGAGCTTCTGGACGCTGGGAGAGGATCTGCTGTTGACGTCGGCGGGCGAGGACGGCCGGGTGTGGCAAATGCATCTGCGCAAAGGCGACCCGCGCTACCGCATCGGCTTGCGGCCCGCGCTGTTTCCCGAGCCGGGAACCGACGTCCTCATTCGCGGCATCCTGCCCGGGATCAAGAACTTCAGCGGGGAGAAGATTCAATGGTTTCTCGCCTCCGAACTCCGCGACCGCATCCGTCATTCAGGCGTATCGATTCGTGTCGTCGATCGAACCGCCCGAGCGGAGTTCAAAGTCGAGCCGCGCGAGTTCGAGGGGCGACTCCTGCACGAGCTCCAACATACGCTACCGGCGCAAAGCGAAGTCTACGCGGAGCTGTACCTGCATGCCCATTCGCCGGCGAACGTCGTGTCGCTCTACCGATCGGGTACGCGGGTACTCGAAGATGTTGCCGAGCTCGAAGCGTTTGCGCGAATGCCGTGGACGAGCGGCTATGTGCAGGGAATCATCGACGCGCCGTTTCTCAATCTCACGCCGGGAACGCGACTCGGAGTCGTTCATGACGCGGAGCTCTCGCGCCTTAGCCTCGAGCTCGCTCCCCTCGAGAAACAACTCGCCAAGATCATCGAGGATCAGCAGCGGGCCGAGGAGGAGCGCGCGAGCCGCGAGGTGCTGAGGTCGGTGCAAGGCGCGTTGAAGGAAGCGCTTCTCGCGCTGCCCGCCGAGGAATACGATTGGTTCGACCTGCATCGTGGTGAAGGCAAGCGCCGGCCGTCGACCGCGCGCGAACTGGGAACCGGAGAAGCGGGAGCCGGCGAATCGGCGCAAGGCGAGAAGCGGGCGGGCTCGATGGAGGCGTATCGATCGGAGGAAGCAACCGAGTCGCAGCGCCAGTTCTTCGAGTACGCAGGTCCGCTCTTCTCGGTTGTCATCTCGCCGACCTCGAGCGTCGTGGAAGTCCGGCGGTCCCGAGTGCTGCGCGCGATCCCGCGCGATCGGGCGCGGCGAAGCGTCGACCAGGATTTGACGTTCACATGGAAAGTGCTCGAAGGCGAAGGAACGATCGAACCGCTGGACGCCCGAGTTCCGACCTTCCACGCAACGAACGAACCCGGGCTGACGTGCATCGAGGTGGTGGTGACGCAGAACGATGTCGTATGCAGGGCCGAAGCGCAGATCACCATTACCGCTTCGCTGGTCGGCAAAGCCGATAACGGCGACGTCTCGTATCAGGGATTGCCTGGCTACACCTACCAGAAAGCGGCGGGGGAGCTCTGGCGGTCCCGCTTCGACCCTGGGCGCAACCTCGTCGTCATCAATAGCGGTCACCGCGATTTCGTCTACGCCGCGCGCAACAAGATGCTGAAGCTGCGCTACATATGCCGATTGTTCGCGAAAGAGCTGGTGCTCAAGAATTTCGTCGGAATCGCCCAGGACCAGCTGCTGGAGCGCCTGCTCGAACTCACGTTGTATACGGAAGAGAACCTGCGATAGAGCGGCGCATCACCCGAGCGGTAACCCGGAATGGGATTTCACGTGCCTGACGAGTGCCCGGACACGATTTTCATAGGCGGCCGCGTCTTGACCTTCGACGATACGTCGTCCATAGCTGAGGCGATCGCGGTGACGGGCAACCGCATCGCTCAGGTCGGCAGCGACGAAGATATCCGCGCACGCGCGGGAGCGCATACACGCGTCATCTCGTTGCATGGGCGCTGCGTCATTCCGGGCATCGTCGACGCGCATGCGCACATGGAGCGCGAGGGCCTGAAGCGGCTTCGCATTTCACTCGCGGGCCTCCGGAGCGTGCCCGAGATACTCGACCGGATTGCCAAGGAAGCGAAGGCCAAGCCGAGGGGCGAGTGGATCGTGACGATGCCGGTTGGTGAGCCGCCGTTCTTCTTCGGCGGTCCGGACGTACTCGCCGAAAGACGGTTGCCGAACCGTCACGAGCTCGACCGGGCCGCGCCCGATAATCCGGTTTGTATCAGCGGCGTGTTCGGCAACTGGGGACGACCGCCAGGGTACACGGCGCTGAATACGTTGGGACTTCAGTTGAACGGCATCGACAGGCAGACAGTGCCGGCCTGTGCGGGCGTGACGATCGAACGCGATGAAGCGGGCGACCCGATCGGCATCATCATCGAGCGCAACAACCGGCCGACCGTCGAGTTCGATTTGCTGCCTGCCGTCCCAAAGTTTTCGGCGAACGACCGGCTCGCAGCAATGCGAGTTTCAATGGGCCTGTACAACCGGGTCGGCACGACGAGCATCTACGAAGGACACGGCTCCAGTCCTGAAACCATCGCCTGCTACCGCCAACTGGCGGAGGAGGGCGCGCTTACGGTACGAACATCCCTGACGGTGAGCCCGACATGGAATGACGCCCAGCAGGCCGAGCGGGACATGCGTGACTGGCTTTCGTATGCGAGGGGGCGGGGACTCGGGGACGAATGGCTGCGGGTCTCGGGCGTCTTCATCGGTTTCGGAGACGATGCCGTGGTGGCGAGGGTCACGCGGCGTGCGCTGCCGGATACGGGATGGACGGGATTCGTCGAGTCGGCCAATTCACCGGACGAATATCGCGCGTACGCTTTCCTCGCCGCTCGACACAGTCTGCGCGTCCATACGATCGTCGGCGACCGGCTCGCCGAGATCCTGCCGATCCTCGAGGAGATCGATTCGGTGCACCGCCTGGCGGGGCGCCGCTGGGTGCTCGAGCATGTCGGGCGAGTGCGTGTGCAGGATGTGGCTGCGCTGAAGCGATTGGGAATTGGAATCACGACGATTCCGGCATATCAGCTCTGGAAGAATGCAGACCGGTACCTGTACGATCCCGACGGCGGCGAATCGGCGGTCCCGCATCGAATGCTGCTGGAAGAAGGCATTCCTTTGGCGGCAGGAACCGACAACATTCCTTACAACCCGTTCTTCAGCCTCTGGGTGATGGCTGCGCGCAGGGAACGAACGACCGATCAGGTGATCGGACCGGACCAACGCCTTGTTCCGGAAGAAGCGCTGCGTTTGCTTACGCGCAACGGTCCCTGGTTTTCATTCGAGGAAGCACGGAAAGGAACGCTCGAGTCCGGCAAGCTTGCTGACCTTGCCGTGCTCTCCGACGACCCGCACGCGACTGCAATTGATGATCTGCCGCAAATTAGATCGGTGCTCACGATGGTCGACGGACGCGTCGTCCATCACGAGCCGTGGGAGTAATCAGGAGATCTGCTGCCTGATCGTTTCGAAAATGCGCGCTTTCACCGGTCCGTAATCCCGGTGCTCGAAAATGTGTGCCGAGCGCGGCCGAGGGAACGGATTACGCAATGTCTCCAGTATTCGCCCGGGCCGCTTGCTCATGATGCAGAGCATGTCTCCGACGATGAGCGCCTCGTCGATGTCGTGGGTGACGAAAACCACCGCGTTCCGACTCTCGGCGATCAGTTCCTCGAGCATCTCCTGCATCAGTACGCGCGTCTGCGCGTCGAGTGCCCCGAAGGGCTCGTCCATCAGCAGCACTTGCGGCTCGGGCGCGAGCGCCCGGGCAATGGCCACGCGCTGCTGCATCCCGCCCGACAGCTGCTTCGGGTAGGCTCGTTCGAATCCCTCGAGCTTGACCTTCGCGATCCACGATCGAACAATGGCTTGTCGCTTCGCTTCATCGGCCACCTGCTTGTGCAGGCCGAATGCAATGTTGCGGGTGACCGTGTGCCAGGGAAAGAGCGCGTATTCCTGGAAAACCATTCCACGATCGGCGCCCGGCGCAGTCACCAGGCGCCCGTCGACGCGGATCTCGCCGGAGTCGGGGCGAACAAAGCCGGCGATTGCGCGCAGCACCGAGGATTTGCCGCACCCCGACGGGCCAAGCAGGCAGACGGTCTCCCCCGCCCCGACGACGAGATTGACCCCATCGACGGCGTGCACGCGCGGTTTTGCTGCGAACGAGACCGAGAGCTCGCGAATCTCGAGTTTGGCGGGCGCGATCAATCCCAATGCACCAACCAGCGCGCGAGCCGAGAGAAGCCGAAGTCGACGAGTGCGCCCAGCACGCCGAGCAGCGCCAATCCGACGAGCATTCGATCGGTGCGAAAGGCAAGGTGCGATTGCGAGATGAGATTGCCGAGGCCCGTAGAGGCGCCGGTCAACTCCGCAGCGACAACGAGGATGAAGGCGATTGCCAAGCCTTGCCGCAGCCCGGTGACGATCGACGGCAGCGAGGCGGGAAGCACGACGCGGTAGAAGAGCTCGTGGGATCGCAAACCGAGACTCTGTGCCGCCTCAACGTACTGCGAACGAGTCGCCATCACGCCGACGTGCGTGCTGAGCCAGACCGGAAAGAAGACGCCGAGCGAGATGATGAAGAGCTTTGGAACTTCCCCCACCCCGAACCAGAGAATCGCGAACGGGATCCACGCGATACCCGGGATCGGGCGAAGCACCTGGATGACGGGTTCGAGCAGAAGACGCACGGCCAGCACTCTGCCGGTGAACAGACCCACGGCGACGCCCAGTGCGCTTCCGACCACGAGGCCCGTCAGCGCACGTCGGCTGCTCCAGTAGATGTCGCGAAGCAGCGATCCGTCGGAGAAGAGCTCCCATGCTGCGTCGGCGACATGGCTTGGCGGCGGGATGAGTCGATTGCTGATGAAGCCCAGCCGCGAAGCGGCTTCCCAGCTTGCGCAGAACAGCGCGAGCGACAGGACGCTCAGCAGAAGACGGCCGACGCGCACGAGACCGGCAGGAGTCGAAGCGTCGTGTGACTCAGGGAGACAGGAACAGTGCTTTCATGTCGGGCGTCTTCGCGCCTTCCTTGACCATTTTGTTCTTGACCGCGAACGTTGCGAATTGCTGCATCTCCTCGAGCACGCGCGCGTCGGGCGGAGCGGTGCCGAATTCCATCTCGGACCAGACGGCTTTCAACGTCTCCGGCTTCATCCCGGCCGCCTTCGCCGTCCATTCGATCGCATGCTCGCGCTTGCCTGCGAGCGCTCCATCGGCATCCTTCATCACGGCAAGCGTTCGCTTCAGCAGTTCGGGATTCTTCGTGGCGACCTCGGTCGTCGTCAGCAACAAGTAGTTGTTCGTGAACGAATAGGGCAGGCCCTTGACGCGCGACCCGAGGCGCAGCTCGGCCTCGTACGTGAACGGCTGCCAGATGTTGATGGCATCGACGCTGCCGCTGTCGAGCGCGGGAATCATGTCCGGCGGACTGACGTTGACGATTTCGACATCGCTCTTGCTCAAGCCATTCAGGTTGAGGAAATAGGAAAAGGCAAGGTCCGAGCTCGTGCCTACGGCGATCCCCACCTTCTTGCCTTTGAGCTGTGCGGCGCTCGCAATGCCGCGATCGTTGCGTACGAGGACGCGCCACTGGCTCCATCGGGCCACGACTGCGAACGCGCGAACCGGCTGGTCGGCGAACGCGGCCAGGACGAGCGGCGTCGGCGCAACTTCGGCGACGTCGGCCTGGCCACCAAGCAGCGCCTGCATCGCTTCGCGTCCCGTTGCAAACAGCGTTTGCGTCGCGGTCAGCCCGTGCTTTTCCCAAAGGCCTGCGGCAGTCGCGATGCGCGTTTGCGGCCATAGCATAGGCGTCGACTGCGCGAGACGAAGCGTCATCGTTTGGCTCGAGGCATGGGGCACGACAGCGGCACACGCAACGGCCAGAACGAACATGATGCTTCGGCGAAATGCACTTCTCATCGGCAATCTCCGAGAGGTCCGCTGGATAAAGGGCGGGCCACTTTCGCGCAATGGACCAGGGGTGTCAAGGCGACACGCTCGAGCTGTCGGAGTACGGCGCTGACCTTCCAGTGGTGAACGTTTCTCGTAGTCGAGGGATGGGGCCGAGCATACTTGCGGGCGGAGCGATTGCCGGTAGCGTCGCGTGCGGTGGCGTCCATGGAAGGATAACGCCCCTCGACGCAGGCTCATTTTCGGCGCTTCTGCATCGAGCCGCCGCACACATCTTCCTGGAAAGGGTCATGACAGCGGGCAGTGAAGTTCGCGGGATCAATCGTTTGATCGTGGACGGCATCCTGGGCGTCGTCGGCGTGGTCGAAGCGATGCACGCCACGATCGCGACCGTTCCCGTGATGCTTCCCGATTCGACGCGCGAGGAGACGCGAGGCGTCACCCGGCTTGCTTACCAGGCAACGCGCGGCATTGTGCACCTCGTCGGACACACCCTCGACGCGCTGCTCGCACGGCTCGCGCCTGCCGTGGGCGATCGACGCGGACCCCGTCGCGAGGCGGTGCTATCCGCGCTGAACGGCGTGCTCGGCGACTATCTTGCCGCATCGCGAAACCCATTGGCGCTGACGATGCATCTGCGGCGAGACGGTCGCATTCTGCCGAGCCACCGCGATGAGCTGTCGTCGGCGATACCGCAAGCGAGCGGCAAGGTCGCCGTGCTGCTGCATGGCTTGTGCATGAACGACTTGCAGTGGAGACGCAACGGGCATGACCATGGCACGGCACTTTCCCGCGATCTCGGATACACATCGATCTACCTGCACTACAACACGGGCCTTCATATCTCCACCAACGGACGTGCCGCCGCCCGGCTGCTGGAGAACCTGCTGCGGAAGTGGCCGGTGCCGCTCACCGATCTCGTGCTCATCGGGCACAGCATGGGAGGGCTCGTGGCGCGGAGCGCCTGCCACTACGGCGAACTCGCGCGCCATCGATGGACCCGGCATCTCGACAAGCTCGTGTTCATCGGGACGCCCCATCATGGCGCGCCGCTGGAGCGAGCGGGCAACCGCGTCGACGCGCTGCTGTCCTGGAGCGCTTATACCGCGCCGTTGGCTCGCTTGGGCAGGATACGGAGCGCGGGCATCACGGACCTGCGCTTCGGCAGCCTGGTCGATGAGGACTGGAAGGGGTGGAATCGCTTCGAGCGGCGAGGCAAGGCGGCCGCGCAGGTGCCGCTCCCGAAACACGTTTTCTGCTACGCGATTGCCGCGACCACCGCGAAAAAATCAAGCCTTCTTCACGATCGATTGATCGGCGACGGCATCGTCCCGCTGGCGAGTGCGCTCGGCCGCGATCGCGATCCGACGCGTGCCTTGAAATTCGAAAGTTCGCGACAGTGGGTGGTGCATGGCGCGAATCACCTGGCACTTCTCAGCCGCCCTGATGTGTACGCGCGGATCAAGCGCTGGCTCGTTGAGCCGGGTTGACAACGCGGACCTGCACTCGTGATCGATCGAAGCGCACCGACAACGCTTCGCGAGCGCGCGCACGTTCCCTCCGGGGTGTTACTGTGTGCCGGACAAACGACATCGAGGCACCCGGCATTGAGTGACGCGAAAGAGATGGACGAACAGTTGTCGGCATTGGCCGAGCACCTTGCGGCGCGTCGTGGCGCCATTCTGGCGGCATGGCGCAAGGCCGTGGATCGCGACCCTCAGCTGACCACGGGAGCCTCGCTTCCTCGCACGCAGATGTACGACCACATACCCTGTTTGAGACGTTCGAGCGCAGACTGCGAAAGGTTACGACGGCAGGCGGCGACGGGCGGGGCGAGGACAATGCGGACGCGGCTGCGCATGGCCTTCAACGCTGGCAGCAAGGCTACGACCTGCGCGACTCACGCGGGAATGGGGCCGACTCCAGTTGTGCCTGGTGGACGAATTGGAGCGTTATGCCGCGGCGCATGCGGAAGTCGCGCGCGCCGTCATGTCCGTCGCACGCCGCGAATGGGCAGCGCTTTGCGGCGACGGCATCAGCGAGAGCGCCGGCCGGTGCATCAGGAGCGGGGTGAAGGCATCGGGCTGTCCATCGTCAAGCGTCTGTGCGAGTTGCTGGATGCGACCATGGAGATGGAATCGGAAAGGGGTGAAGGCACGATCATCCGTATCGCGTTCCCGCGGCGCTACGAGGACGCGCAGCACGTTCGATAGCATGGTGCTGCCGCCTGCGTTGTAAAGTGCTTCTTTCCACACGCGACCGGCAGGTGAGCATTTGAATCGCGACAAGCTCGAAGCGCTTCGACGCAAATATGCGGACGCGAAGGGCGGTGACATCTTCGACCCGGAATTCGCGGCGGTGGGGTCGCAGGTCTTCAGCAACCCGGAGCGTCGCAAATGGCCGTTCGCCGATCCCGCGACGTTGCTCGGCGCGCCGTTTCGTCCCGATGCGCCATCGCTTCCGGATTTCGGCGGGCTCGACGTTGCCCTGGTCGGCGTGCCGATGGATCTCGGTGTGACCAATCGCGCGGGCGCGAGGCTCGGGCCGCGTGCCGTGCGCGATGTCGAGCGGATCGGTCCGTACGATCATGCGCTGCGCATCGCTCCGGGCATTCAGCTGTCCTTCGCCGACATCGGCGACGTCCCGATGCAGAGCCGCTTCAGTCTCGACCAGTGTCACGCCGACATCGAAGCGTTTTTTACGCAAATTTGCGCTGCCGGCGTGTTGCCGCTCGCGGTCGGCGGGGATCATTCGATCACGCATTCGATCCTGAAGGCGGTCGGTCGTGAGCGGCCGGTCGGCATGGTGCACATCGATGCGCACTGCGACACCGCGGGCGAGTACGAGGGCGCGAAGTTTCACCACGGCGGCCCGTTCCGCCAGGCGGTGCTTGCGGGCGTGCTGGACCCCGAACGCTCGATCCAGATCGGCGTGCGCGGCGGCGCCGAATACCTGTGGGAGTTCTCGTATGAGAGCGGCATGACGGTGCTGCACATCGAGGACGTGATGGCGATGGGCATTCCCGCCGTCGTCGCCCGCGCCCGCGAAGTGGTGGGCAACGGTCCGACGTACGTGACCTTCGACGTCGACGCGATCGATCCGGGCTTCGCGCCGGGAACCGGCACGCCCGAAGTCGGCGGGCTCACGCCACGCGAGGCGCTCGCCATCCTCCGGGGACTCGCGGGGCTGAACGTCGTCGGCGGCGATGTCGTCGAGGTGGCGCCACAGTACGATGCGACGACGAATACCGCACAGGTCGGCGCGCAGTGCCTGTTCGAGTTGCTCTGTCTCGTCGCGATCGATCGCAAACAGCGACGCGACGCCGCGCGCGGCGCGGCTCCCCGGTGAACGCCGAATTTCGTCGGCCGCTGACCTGGCTCGGTGCGCCTTCCGGCGTGCCATCCGGAAATTGTCGTGCCGCCGTGCTTGGCATTCCCTTCGACTGCGGCACGCATCCGTATCGGATCGGGGCCCGGCTCGGTCCCGCGTCGATACGCGAGCAGTCGACCAACCTCCGACGCTTCGACCCCTGCACCAACCTGGATGTCGTCGATCGTCTCGCGCTCGTCGATTGCGGCGACGTGGACGTCCACCCCGGCGAGATCGACGCCTCGTTTGCCTCGATCGAAGCTGTTGTCGACGCGATCGTCGGGACGCGAGTCGTCGGCGTGACGATGGGTGGCGACGGCGCCGTCACGCTGCCGCAAGTGCGTGCGCTCGCGCGTCACGCGACGGATCTCTGCACCGTGCACATCGATGCGCATACCGATGCCTATCCGATCGACGGCTACAACACCGCGACGAGTTTCCGGCATATCGCGGAGGAAGGACTGATCGATCCTGCACGCTCGTTTCACATCGGAGTGCGCGGTCCCACGATGGTCCCCGGCGTGTACGAGTTCTGCCGCAAGCTCGGCTATCAGCTGATCACGATGCAGGAACTGCGCGAGCAGGGCTTCGGGCGCGTGGCCGCACGCGTGATCGAAGCGATCGGCAATCGTCCCGTCTATCTGTGCTTCGACATGGATTTCTTCGATCCGTCCGCAGCGCCGGGCGTCTGCACGCCGACATGGGGCGGCTGCGCAGCGCACGAGGGATTGTCCTTCCTCGAACTGCTGAGCCCCCTGGACGTCCGCATGCTCGACGTGAACACCGTCAGCCCGCCGCACGACAGCGGCGGCATGACGGCGTTCCTCGCGGCGACGGTGATGTGGACGTTCCTTGCCGGCATCGCCGGCAAGGCCCGCTGACAAACAAGGCGCGTGCCACCGCGGCTGCAGGTTCCGCCGACCGCGTCTTTAGGTCGGCTGCCGTTTCGGCCGGCGATCGTGCCGCACGACCGACGCGATCCACTCGGCGATGAGTGCGTAACTCCTTTCGCCGGTCTCTGCCGTCGCGAGTTGCGGATCGCCGGTGATGCCGTCCTCGAAACCTTCGAACTCGTCGCCGTCGAACCGATAACGACCGATCGCGCCGCCGAGATAGGGCAGCGCATCGCCGGCGACTTCAGTCTGCCGCGGAAGGTTCGGATGGTAGGGCCGCGCCTCTTCCATGCGCACCAGATGCGGCGCCGTGGCGAGGAGGCGCGCCGTTTCACCCTCGCCGCCGTGACCTTGCGGACGATCGGACTTGAGGACTCCTTGGTAGCCGGAGCGTATCCCGATCAGCCAGTTCAGCGTGACGATGTTCGCGGGCGTCGTCTCGCTGAGCTCCTTGGCGACGATGTGCATCGCGTACTCGCTCTCGACGTTCGCGAGCAGCAGGTAGATGCGCCGGAAGCCATGCGCGATCAGCGACGTGCACACGTCGCGCGTGAGTGAGCGCAGCGTCTCGTTCGATACCACGATCGTGCCGGGGTACGTCCTGGGCGACTCGCTCAGGAACGGCAACGGGCCGAACGGAATGGCGGGCCCGACCACCAGCGGCACGCGTTCGCGCGCAAGCAGCGCGGCGGCGCGCCGGCACATGTCGATGCCCTGCATCGTGTCTGCGCCAAGCGGCAGGTGTGCGCCGTGTTGCTCGGTCGCGCCAAGCGGGACGATCACGGGTGCATCGGCTGCGACGGCGGCGGCCACGTCGGGCCACGTGCGTTCCTCGAACAGCGGCACGCGAAGATGATCGGTTTCGAGGTCGAAGGGCATCGGCGCCTCCGCTTCAGGTCACGTTCGCTTCCTGCGCCGCGTAAGCCTCGGCGATCTCGCGACCGGTCGCGTACCAGACGTCGCCGAATCCCCGGGTGAACGCGATGAACCTGCGGAGGATGTTCATGCGCATCGGACGTCCCGTCACCTGCGGATGCATGACGAGCACGAACAAGCCGCCCCATTCGCGAATCATCGTGAACTCTTCCTGCCAGATGCCGAGCACATGATCTGTGCCGAAGATCGGCTTCGGGAAGCGCAGATGGCTCGTGCCGTAGCTCCAGTCGTCGAGCGACGGATGCTCGGGCAGCTCGATCGGACCTCGCGCGCCGTTGCGCAGCGTGTGGCGGTACGGATGGACGTCGTCCTTGAAGCAGCTGTCGTAGAGAAAGCCGCGCTCGGTGAGCAATTCGAGCAGATAGTGGCACGACTCGCTGCCCGGCGGCCGATAGCCCGCAGGCTTGACGCCGAACTGTCGCTGCATCGCATCGAGTCCGCCGTCGAGCTCATCGAGGATCTGCCCCGGGTTATCGGCATCGGGCCAATGATGCGCGTAGCCGTGATGCGCGAGCTCGTGACCTTCATGCAGGATGCGCTCGACCTTGTCGGGATGGTGATCGATCGTCCATCCCGGCGTGAAGAACGTCGCCTTCAGTCCCTCGTGCTTCAGCAGCTCGAGGATCTTCGGCACGCCGACCTTGGCGCCGTAGCGGCCCTGGCTGAGTGTGGCGAGCCGCTCGCTGTTGCCCGCGTCCTTGGCGAGCCAAAGCGACTCGGCGTCGAAGTCGAACGTGAGGCACACCGCGCAGCGCTTGCCGCGCGGCCAGGTCATCGGCCGGCTCTCCGAACCGCTCGTCTGCACGGCCACGTTCGTTTCAGGAAATCGCTTCGAGATACTGGTTCAGCACCGTCGCGCTGTTCGCCGCGTACCACTCCGAATCGGCCGGGATCTGCATCTTGTAGTTCTCCGGACTGCCCGGGTCGAGGGGCTTCAGATTGGCAGGTACCAAAGAGGCGGCCGCGGGGTTCACCGGACCGTTGCCGAGCGCTTCGAACAGCACGACCTGGCCGGCCGGATCCTGCGTGGACGCAATGAACCTGAACGCGTCCTTGCCCGCGGGATTGCCCTTCGGCACGAGCCACGCGCCCACCCACGCGCTGCCTTCGTTGAACGTGAAGTCGACCTTGTTGTTCGACTCCCGCTTCGCCACCTGCGCGCGCGTGTTCCACACACTCCCCATCACCACTTCCTTGTCGCGAAAGAGCTGCTGGCTCTCCGCGCCCGTGCTCCAGAAGAACACGTCCTTTTTGATCGACTTGATCTTGTCGAGCGCGCGCTTGACGTCGATAGGGTAGAGCTTGTCCGGCGGAACGCCGTCGGCGAGGAGCGCCGTCTCGAGCTGGCCGTCGATGTGCTTGCGCATCGTTCGCTTGCCCGGAAATTCGGTGAGATTGTAGAAATCCTTCCACGACTTCGGCGTGCGACCGCCGAACGCATCGGTCTGATACGCGAGCACGTTCGCGTAGATGTAGGAGCCGATCGCCCACTCGCCGGCGTGGCCCGGGCGCACCTTCGACTTGTCGACGATCGAATAGTCGATCTTCTCGAGCAGGTTCTGGCGACCGAGCTCGAGCCCCGCGATCAGGTTCCGATCGACGACGTCCCACGTCACCTTGCCGCTTTCAACCATCGCCTTCATCTTGGCCGACGACGGTCCGGAGCCGTCGACCACCGCCTTGACCGCGGACGTCTTGTTGAACGGATCGGCCCACGCCTTGGTCATCGCCGGCACCGCGTCGCCGCCGAAGTTGACGACGACGATCTCCTTCGATTGCGCATGCGCGGGCGTCAGCCGGAAGAGCGCGGGCGAGATCCCGAGTATCGCCAGCGCCGAAAGGAACGCGCGCCGGTTGAACGCGCGGCCTTCGACCTGCTCCCGCAAGAGCGCAAGGCAATCCTGTTGGAACGTCTGGTGGTCGTGCATGCGGCTCCTCTCTTGCAATGGGGAAGTGAATGCGTCGCAACAGTCGCCAGCTCAGCGCGCGGCGTCGTTGCGCGCACTTCGAGCAAGTGTGCGGGCGACCATGACGAGGACGGTGAACACGATCATCAGTGTCGCCACGGCCGCCACTGCGGGGTTGATATTATCCTGAATGCCATCCCAGATCTTGCGCGGAAGCGTGTAGACGTTGCGGCTCGTGATGAAGAGATTCACCACGAGCTCGTCCCACGAGATGGCGAACGCGAACACCGCTCCGGCCAGGATGCCCGGCCGCGCCGCGGGCACGATCACCATCCGCAGCGTCTGCAGGATCGTTGCGCCGAGGTTCCGTGCGGCCTGCTCGAGCTTCAAGTCGACGTTCGCGAGCGCGGCGGAAACGGTGACGACCACGTACGGCATCCCCTTCATCGCATGTGCGAGGATGAGGCCGCTGTACGTGTCGATCAGGCCGAACTGCACCCAGCCCTGGTAGAAGCCGAGCGCATGCACGATCGATGGAACGATCATCGGCGCAAGCATCAGCATGCGCACGAACTCCGACAGGCGACTCGAGATCCGCCAGCAGCCGACCGCGACAAGCGTGCCGAGGATCACGGCAATCAGGGTCGAGCCGGACGCGACGATCAGGCTGTCGCGGATACTGCGCACCCACGCGGGATCTTCGAGCAATGCGCGGTAATGTCGCAGCGACCACTGCGTGCCGGGGAGCGACAGGTAGCGCTCCGGAGTGAACGATACCGGCACGACGATGACGAGCGGCAGCGTCAGGAAGAGCACCGTCACCCAGGCGCCGAAGACGGTGACGCGGAAACCGCCGGAGCGTGCGATTTCCATCACCTGACCCCGAACACCTTGCGCAGGTCGACGAAGAACGAAAGGATCGCAAGCAGCGCGAACACCGTCAGCAGCAGTGCGGTCGCGAGCATCGTTCCCAGGCCCCAGTTCAGGGTGTCCGTGATCTGCACCGCGATGAACTCGGCGATCATGATCGTCTTGCCGCCGCCAAGCAGCGCCGGCGTGACATAGAAGCCGAGCGAAAACACGAAGACGAGAATGCCCGCGCTGAGGATGCCGGGCACGCACATCGGCAGATACACGCCGAGAAACGCCTCGAGCGGTGACGCGCCGAGGCCTCGCGCGGCCGGCACGAGGCGCGCATCGATGCCTTTCATGTTGGCGTAGAGCGGTAGCACTGCGTAGGGAATCATGTAATGCACCATGCCGAGCACGACGCCGAACTCGTTGCGCACGAGCGCGAGCGGCGCATCGATCACGTGCCAGTCGAGCAGCAGCGTGTTCACGAGCCCGCGGTTCTGCAGCAGCGTGAGCCACGCGAAGGCGCGAATCAGCACCGACAGCCAGAAGCACAGCAGCACGAAGAACAACAGGATTTCCGCATGCCTGCTGCGCACGTGCAGCGCCGCATACGCAACGGCATAGCCGAGCAGGAGCGAGATGACCGTCGTGAGCGCCGAGAGCCGTGCGGTGGTCGCGACGATGTGGCGGATCGCGTCGCTCGTATAGAGCTTGGCGAAATTGCCGAGGCCCGGTGTGGGAACGGTGACCGAGAGCCACAACACCTTCGTCAATGGATAGAAATAGAACAATCCCAACAGGAACACCGGCGCTGCGAGCAGCAACCAGTAGATGCGCGCCGTGCGATCGTCGCCGAACACGTCCGCACTGAGCACGCGAAGCGGCGAGGCGCGGGGCGCGACGAGCGGGTCAGCGATCATCGCGAAGGACCACCGATGCGTCGGTTGGCCAGGAGAGCCACACGGCTGAACCGGGCTCCGGTGCAGACGCGCTGCGGCCGGCGGGTACGACGGCCTGCATGGGCCCGATGTCGGTCGCGACGCGCACGTGATAGTCCGCGCCCTCGTAGGTGGTCTTGCTCACGACGCCGCGAATGCGGTTGCCGTTGTCCGCAGGCTCGTCGATCGAGAGCAGCGTCTTTTCGGGTCGTAGCCCGATCAGCACGGCGTCGCCGACCCGGCCGGTTGCCGACCCGGACGCGATCGCCTGGTCGAAGCGGTAACTCCCGACGCTGCATGCGATCGTCGGTCCGTCGATCGCCGTGACGCGTCCTTCGATGAAGTTCGATCGGCCGAGAAAGTCGGCGACGAAATGGCTGGCGGGCCGGTCGTACAGGTGCTTGGGCGCGCCGCGCTGCACGATGCGGCCTCGGTTGATGATCACGATCTCGTCGGACATCGACAGCGCTTCGTCCTGATCGTGCGTGACGAAGATGAAGGTCGTTCCCACGCGCTCGTGCAGGTCCCGGAGTTCCTCCTGCAGGCCGGCACGGAGCTTCTTGTCGAGCGCACTGAGCGGTTCGTCGAGCAGCAGCACTTTCGGTTTGAAGATCAGCGCTCGCGCGAGGGCCACGCGTTGCTGTTGGCCTCCCGACAGTTCGCGCGGCAGGCGCCCGCCGAGCGATGTGAGACGGACGGTTTCAAGCATGCGGTCGACTTCGCGCGAGATCGTCGGCTTGTCGATCTTGCGCAGCCGCAGCGCGAATCCGATGTTCTCCGCCACCGTCATGTTCGGAAACAACGCATAGCCCTGGAAGACCATGCCGAAATCACGATGCTCGGGCGGCAGACGCGTGATGTCGTGCGCACCGGCGTAGATCGCGCCGGAGGTTGGCTCGACGAAACCCGCCATCATCATCAGCAGCGTCGTCTTGCCGGAGCCGGAGGGTCCGAGCAGGGTGACGAATCGTCCGGCTTCGATTTCGAGCGAGATATCGTCGACGGCCAGATGCTCGCCGTAACGCTTGGCGACGCGGTCCAGCCTAACGGCGGGTTGCATGAGTCAGGGAACGAAGGCCGGCGGCAAAGCCGGCAATCCTACATCGCCGGGTCGCCGGGCTACGACGCGGCGGACGACCCGGCCATCGGGCATCGAGGGCGCACGGTTGCTACGCAGCCCTGTGCCGCGCGACCGTTTCCTCGTTCCACTCCAAGCCAATGCCCGGGGTATCCCAGGGCGTCACCATGCCGTCGCGTAACTGCAGCGGCGCGCGTCGCAGCCCGCCCGCCGCGTCGAGCACCTCGAGCCAATCGGCCGTCGGCGTTGCGCACAACAGGTGCGCGCTCGCCTCGACGAACGTGTGCGACGACACGCGCAATCCCGCCACGCGCGCGAGCGACGCTGCTTCCAGCCAGCCGGTGACGCCGTGGATGAACTGCGCATCCGGCATGACGAGGTCGCAGGCCCTGGCCGCGATGGCCGCACGCATCTCCAACGGTCCGTTGAAGTTCTCGCCGATCTGGATCGGCGTATCGACGGCGGCCGCAATGCGCGCGGACGCCTCGAAGTCATCGGCGAGCACCGGCTCCTCGATCCATTCGAGGCCCTCGCCGTCGAGCGCCCTGCAGCGGACGAGCGCTTCTTCGCTGTCGAGGGACTGGTTGTAGTCGATCATCAGGGCGAGGCCGTCGCCGAGCGACTCGCGCGCGGCGCGCACGGCTGCGAGGTCTTCGGCAAGCGACGGACAGCCGAGCTTGATCTTGAGACCGGCATAGCCGCCTGCGCGCGTTTCCTCGCCGGCAACGGAAGCTGAACGCGCATTGCACAAGCCGACACTGTTGTAGGCCTTGATGGGACGCAGTTCCGCACCGAGGGCCCGGGCGAGCGGCTCTCCGCGTGCGCGCGCCCACGTGTCCCACAGCGCCATGTCGAGACCGCCGAGCGCGGTTCCGACCAAGTTCTTGACGCCGAAGAGCCGCAGGCGTCGCAGGAGAAAGCCGTGCAGGTCTCGGGGAACGAGCGGCCTGCCGGTGATCAATGCCGCCAGCCCCGCTACGGTGCGATCGAGTGCGGGAAGCAGTTCGCGCAGATAGACTTGCGCGTAGGCGCGCCCCTGGATGCCGTCGTCGGTGAGGACGTCGATCAGGACGAGCGGGAACTGATCGATCGTCCCCGACGCCGTCTCCAACGGCCGCGGGATTGGCGCGAGGACCGGCGTCGTCCGGATGCTGGCGATCTTCACTGGTTGCGCGTTGTTCGCAAGGCTCTACGGCTCGGGTCGGTTGACGATACCACGCGCGTCGCGCGTCAACCTCGCGCTACCGTAATCAGCCGGGCCCCGGCCTTTCCCCCGCGCGCTTCGCTGCGGCATGCGCAACGGCGAACGCGCGGCTTTCGTCGCCGCCGTATTCCTTGTAGGCATTGTTGAATGCCTTCAGGAAGGCTTCCTTCTGATGTGCGTTGTATTGATCGGTCTGAGCTTTCGGCAGGTCCGAAACGGTGCGATAGGGCATCTGGAATCCTCCTTGCATGGCTGAACATCATTCTAGGCTAGCACCCAGGGCGGTTGCGAACGACCAATGCGCGCGTTGACCCTCGCTTCGGGGATGGCTGCTGCACTCGTGCCCGCGATCGCATTCGCTCATGCCATCGTCGTGTCTGCGCTGCCGCCCGCGAACGGGCACTTCTTACCGGGGCCCCTGCAGATCCGGCTGCAGTTCAACAGCCGGATCGATCTCGACCGATCGCGGATCACGTTGCAGGGGCCGGACGCCACCGACCGACCTGTCGTGGTGTCGAAGAACGAACCGCCGGGCATGCTTGCCGGCCGCGCCAACGTGGCGATCGCCGGGACCTGGAGAATCCGCTGGCAAGTGTTGTCGACCGACGGACACATCACGCGCGGCGAGATCCCGTTTTTCGTGGACGAAGGCAGCGTTCCCGGGAGATGAGCGTTGCAGACGTTCTTCGACGTCTTCGCATACGTCACCATCCTGCTGCGGGGTCTGGATCTCGTCGCGCGCACCTTGCTGCTCGGGAGCGTGCTGTTCGCGCTCTACGGACTGCCGGCGCCGATCCTTCCGCTGCTTGCAGGAACCGGCATCGCCACGTTCATCCGGCGTGCGATCGCGTTCGCTGCGTCGGTGACGCTCGCCACGAGCGTCGGCGCGACGCTCGTCAACGCCGTCATGCTCGAAGCGTCGCTGGACCTCCCGTTCCCGGCGATCATCGGCGCACGCTTCATCGCAGCAGGCGCGGCGGAAGCAGCGGCTGCGGCCGGGATCATCGCTCTCACCCTGGCGCGCCGCCGCAACGACGCCGCGTGGCGGGCTGGACTCGCGACGCTCGGCATGGTGATTCTCTTCGCCGCGCTCGCCGACAGTCACGCTGCTGCTCGACTTTCCGGGTCCGTCCTCTTGCCGGCGGCGACGCTTGCGCACCAGCTCGGCGCTGCGCTATGGCTCGGCGGGCTGCCTTGCTTCAGCGGCGCGCTTCGGCGCGCGCCGTCATCGTTCGCCGCGACCGAGCTCGGGCGACGCTATTCGATGCTGTCGATCGCGGGCGTCGCAATGATCCTCGCCGGCGCGGTCGCATTCGTTGCGTATTACATCGGATCTCCGGCAGGCGCGTACGGAACCGCGTATGGTGCAATGGCCATCACCAAGACGGTCTTCCTTGCGATATTGCTGCTGCTCGGCTTGCATAACTTTCGTGCTTTTCGCCGGGTCACGGCGGATCCCGATGCATTGGCGCGCGTGCTTCGCTTCGTCGGGATCGAAACGGGTGTCGCAATCGCCGTGCTGATGACGGCAGCGTCGATCACCTCCGCGCCGCCGGCGGTCGACCTCGGCGATGATCGTTTGTCGCTTGCCGAGCTCGCTTCGCGATGGACGCCGATGCTTCCTCGCCTTACCAGTCCGGACCACGACTCGCTCGCGATCCCGGCGCAGCAAGCCCGCCTCGACGCCGAGTGGCGCGCGCGTCGCTCCACGAGCGCTCCGCCGGCGTACGTCCCCGGAGCGGGGGCATCTCCGCCTCGCAATGCTTCGGACATTGCCTGGTCCGAATACAACCATCACTGGGCTGGATTGCTCGTGGTCGCGATCGGCGTCGCGGCGCTTCTGGCTCGAAGTGGTCGCGCGCGCTGGTCGCGCCACTGGCCGCTGCTGTTCGTCGGTATCGCCGTGCTCGTTCTGCTGCGCGGAGATCCTGAAGTGTGGCCTTTCGGCAGCCTGGGCCCGATCGAAAGCCTGAAGGATCCGGAGGTGCTGCAGCATCGGCTGTTCGCGCTGCTCGCGATCGCATTTGCGATCTTCGAATGGCGCGCCCAGAACGGACGCGACGTCGCCTTGCGCGCGCAGCGCGTGTTCCCGCTGCTCGTCGCGGCCGGGGCGACGCTGTTGCTGACCCACTCGCACGCCCTCGGCAACGTCAAGGAGGAGGTGCTGGTTGAAACGACGCATCTGCCGATCGCTGTGCTGGGCGTCGTCGCCGGCTGGTCGCGCTGGCTCGAGATCGATGCCCGCGACGCCGTCGATGGCCGCCTCGCGGGATGGATCTGGCCCGCCTGCTTCGTCCTCATCGGGCTCTTTCTGCTCAACTACCGGGAAGCGTGAACCCACTGCATTTCGTTGGCAACCAAGGAGTGCGTCTTGAACGACGACATCGATGTCAAGCGGCTGATCCGCACCATTCCCGATTTTCCGAAGCCGGGCGTTCAATTCCGCGACATCACGACCCTGCTGAAGCACGCCCGCGGGTTTCGCGCAGTGATCGACCGATTGGCCGAGGCTCACCACGGGATTCCGGTCGACAAGGTCGCGGCGGTCGAGTCGCGCGGCTTCATGATCGGCGCGGCCCTCGCGTACGCGCTTGGCGCGGGTCTCGTGCCGATACGCAAGCACGGCAAGCTCCCGGCCGAGAACTTCGGACAGGATTACGACCTCGAATACGGTGCGGACCGCCTCGAAGTGCACCGCGACGCGATCGGGCGCGGCGAGCGTCTCCTGCTCGTCGACGATCTGCTCGCCACCGGCGGCACGGCGGAAGCGGCGCTGTCGCTCATCGGTCTTGCCCAGGCGTCGGTGATCGGATGCGCGTTCGTGATCGACCTGCCGGATCTTGGCGGACGGGAACGGCTCGAGCGACGCGGTCATCGGGTCGTCGCGCTGTGCGAGTTCGCGGGGCACTGATGGGCGGCGCGGCCGCAGGAATGCCGCTGCGCTAGACTCGATTGCATCGACTCTGACTGCTGACTTCTCATGCCCGAGCCATGGACCCGACGCCGCTTCGCATTCGCGTGCACGAGTTTGTCGTTGCTGCCGTTGCTGCCGGCACCCGCGCGCGCCGAAGATACGGATCCGGCCGTCGCTCGCATTCGCGCGTTCTACGATGCGCTGCTCGGCGTGATGAAGGACGCCGAGCGCCTCGGCGTGCGCGGCCGCTATGACCGCCTCGCGCCGGTCATCCGCAGGACTTTCGATCTTGCCGCGATGACGCGCATCGCCGTCGGACAGGACTGGAACTCGATTCCGCCCGATCAGCAGGCAATGCTCGTCGATGCGTTCAGCCGCATGACGATCGCAACGTACGCGAGCCGTTTCGACGGCTACTCGGGCGAGCGCTTCGAGGTCGACCCTGCCACCGAAACACGCAACACGGGCCGCATCGTTCATACGCGTCTCGTTCCTTCGGCCGGCGTGCCGATTACGCTCGACTACCTGATGCGCGGATCGGGCAACGATTGGAAAGTTGTCGACGTGTACCTGGTCGGCATGATCAGCGAGCTCGCCACGCGTCGCTCCGAGTTCCTTGCGATTCTCCGTGATGGCGGTGCGCCCGCGCTCGTCAAGCAGTTGCGCGAGCAGGCGGACCGATCCCTCGGCGCGCAGAGTCCGCCCAAGTGATGCGGGCTGCGGGAAGCCTAAGGCTTGGCTTCGGGGTCGGTAAGCTCTTCCGGAACCGATTTCTCCCCGCGCGCCTCGCGAAGCTGGGCGCGCCGGTACTGCCGGAAGATGCTCCGGAAATGCGTATAAGGATCGAGCGCGCTCCGTCGCATCTCTTCGATCGTCTCGAGATTGCGCGCGCGGAGGTCGATCCCGCCCGTGATGTCCACGCCGACGTCGATCGTCCACGCGTCGTGCCCATGGAAGAGGGCAGTCGGCGACGGCGTCGCGAGGTCCACGCCGAGTCCGAAGGCGTCGCGGACATTCGACGGACCGAAGAAGAGCAGCATCAGAAACGGGCCGTCGTCGACGCCCCACGCGTAAAGGGTCTGCCCGAAATCTCCCGTTTGTCGCCGCAGCCCGGCGTCGCTCGCTGCGTCGAAGAATCCGAGGGCTCCCGCAGTCATGTTGAGGAAGAAGCGCGCGAACGTCGTGGCGGCGGCATCGCCGCGCCCTTGCAGCATGTCGTTGACGAAGATGCGCGGCTCCGACAGATTGTCGACGAACGAGCGGATTCGATCGCGCGCGAAGGCGGGGACGATGTCGCGGTAGGTGCGTGCAACCGGCTCGATGATCGTGCGGTCGAGCTTCGTGTTGACGTCGAACACGAAGCGGTTGACCGGTTCCAGCGGATCATCGGCGCCGCCGCCGGGCGGCGTGCCTCCGACCGTGGCGCAGCCGGCGAGCGCGACCCACGCCGCAAACGCGATGAGATGCCGGCAAAGAGAGCTTCCGATGCGCATGGGGCGGTGCATTGATGCCAACCTGGTCCGATTCTATCGGGTTTGCCTGCGTCGCGTTGACGGCGCTCGGTTGCATCTATGCCGTTGCTGCAAGCGCGCTCCTGCCTCGATGGCGCGACGCCGCCACCGCCTGGCCTGCTGCACAACCGGGCGTGACCATTCTGAAGCCGCTCCGGGGCGTGGAACCGTCGCTCGCCGACAACCTTCGCTCGTTCTGTGCCCAGCGTTACGACAGCCCGGTGCAACTGTTGTTCGGCGTGGAAGACGAAGGCGACGCGGCGGCTGCGATCGTGCGCACCCTGGCAGTCGAGTATCCGTTGCGCGACATTGCGCTGATTGCCGGCGGCGCGTTTCGGAGTGCCAATCCGAAGGTCGGCACGCTGATGGCGCTCGAGCCGCGCATCCGCCACGAAGTCGTCGTGCTTGCCGACAGCGACATCAAGGTTCCCCCTGATTATCTCTTGCGGATTGTTTCGGGACTGGAACGCTCGAACGTCGGACTGGTCACCTGCCTGTACCGGGGCGAGGCCATGGGTGGGGTGTGGGCACGGCTGGCCGCGATGGCGATCGATCACCAGTTCTTGCCGAGCGTCATCGTCGGCGTTCGGTTGCGCCTCGCGCGCCCCTGCTTCGGCTCCACGATCGCGTTGCGGCGCGACACACTCGCCGCCATCGGCGGCTTTGGCGCGTTTGCCGATCATCTCGCCGACGACCACGCGATCGGCGAAGCAGTTCGCGCAACCGGCATGCGCGTGGAGATCCCCGTTTTCGTGGTCACGCATGCATGCTCCGAGCGGACGGCACGCGAGCTCGTGAGCCACGAGCTGCGCTGGGCGCGCACGATCCGCGCGCTGAATCCCTCCGGATACGCGGCTACGGTCATCACGTACCCGTTGCCCTTCGCGCTTGCGGCTTGCGTGCTGCTGAACGGCAGCGCAACGGGCGGCGCCGCCGTCGCGGCGGCGCTCGCATGTCGGCTTGTTCTGGCGCTCCGCGTCGATCATAATTTGGGGCTGGCCTCCGGGCGCTGGTGGCTCGGGCCGGTTCGCGATCTCCTCTCGTTTGCGATCTTCGCAGCGAGCTTCTTCGTGCGAACGGTGACGTGGCGCGGCCGCCGCTATCGCGTGCGGGCCGACGCGACCGTTGCAGCCCTTTAAAGGTCGATCAAAGATGATGCGAACGCTGTTCCTGCAGGCGCCTTCGTTCGATGGTTTCGACGGCGGCGCGGGTTCGCGCTACCAGGCGCGCCGCGAGATCCGCTCGTTCTGGTACCCGACGTGGCTTGCGCAGCCGGCGGCGCTCGTCGAAGGCAGCAAGCTCGTCGACGCGCCTCCGCACGGCCTGCGCCCCGATGACGTGTCGCGCATGGCGCGCGACTACGATCTGGCGGTTCTGCATACCTCGGCGCCGTCATTCGCTTCCGACATCAAGACGGTCGAGGCGATGAAGGCCGTCAATCCCGATCTGAAGGCGGGCCTCATCGGTGCGAAGGTCGCCGTCGACCCGAGCGGCAGCCTCTCCGCATCGAGTGCGATCGACTTCGTCGCCGGCAACGAGTTCGACTTCACGATCAAGGAAGTTGCCGAGGGACGCGAATTTGCGCGCATCGCCGGCCTGTCGTACCGCGACGCGAGCGGGCGCATCGTGCACAACGAGCCCCGGGCGATGCTGGAGAACATGGACGCGTTGCCGTTCGTGTCGCCGGTCTACAAGCGCGACCTCGAAATCGAGCGCTATTTCATCGGCTACCTCAAGCATCCGTATCTGTCGCTGTACACGGGACGCGGCTGCAAGTCGCGCTGCACGTTCTGCCTGTGGCCGCAGACAGTGGGCGGCCACCGTTACCGCACGCGGAGCGTCGGCCACGTCGCCGAGGAGATCGCATGGGCGCAGAAGGCATTCCCGCAGGTGAAGGAGTTCTTTTTCGACGACGATACGTTCACCGATGATCTGCCGCGGGCCGAGGCGATCGCCCGCGAGCTCGGCAAGCTCGGCGTCACGTGGTCGTGCAACGCCAAGGCCAACGTGCCGCGCAGCACGCTCGAGGTGATGCGCGACAACGGGCTGCGCCTGCTGCTCGTCGGCTACGAGTCCGGCAATCAGCAGATCCTGTTCAACATCAAGAAGGGCATGCGCATCGAGTTCGCGCGGCGCTTCACCAAGGATTGCCACGATCTCGGCATCACCATCCACGGAACGTTCATCCTCGGTCTGCCTGGCGAGACGAAGGAGACGATCGAGCAGACGATTCGCTTCGCCACGGAGATCAACCCCCACACGATCCAGGTCTCGCTCGCGGCGCCTTACCCCGGCACGTTCCTGCATCGACAGGCGCTCGAGAAAGGCTGGCTCGACAATGCCAATGCCGAGCTCGTCGACGCGCACGGCGTGCAGATCGCACCGCTTCACTATCCGCACCTTTCGCACACCGAGATATTCGATTCGGTGGAGACCTTCTATCGCCGCTTCTACTTCCGCCGCTCGAAGATCGCGGCCATCGTCGGCGAGATGGTGCGCAGCCCGGAGATGATGAAGCGTCGGCTGCGCGAGGGCGTCGAGTTCTTCCAGTTCCTGCGCGAGCGGCGTCAGAGCGCACACTGAAGGCGCTGATCGTCACCGCCGACGACTTCGGCCTGTCGCCGGAGGTCAATCGCGCCGTCGAGCTTGCCCACACCCGCGGCATCCTGAGTGCCGCGAGCCTCTTGGTGAGCGGGCCGGCAGTGGCGGATGCGCTCGAGCGCGCGCGCCGCCTCCCGACGCTGCGGGTCGGACTGCACCTCGCGCTCGTCGACGCTCGGCCCACCCTGCCGCCCGCGCGCCTCCCGGACTTCGTCGACGGCAACGGACGGCTGCGCGGTGACATGGCCGCCCTCGGCACGCAGATCTTCCTGCGTCCGAAGATGCGGGAGCAGCTGACCGCCGAGATCGCGGCGCAGTTCGACGCATTCAAAGCGACGGGCCTGCCGCTCGATCACGTCAATGCGCACCATCATTTCCATGTTCATCCCACCGTTGCAGGCACGTTGATCAAGGTCGGTCGGCAGCATGGATTGCGCGCGCTGCGCGTGCCGCGCGAGCCGCTTGCGGTACTCGATGCCATCGAGCCCGGTCGCGGGCACGCACGCGACTGGCGAATGGGCCCCTGGCTCGCGCTGCTCGGAAGCCGCGCCCGCGCGCACGGCCTCATGATTCCCGATCGCGTCTTCGGGCTCGCGTGGTCGGGCGCAATGACCGAGCGTCGACTCGGAGGATTGTTGCGTCGTCTCCCCGACGGGCTCACCGAGATCTACTCCCATCCGGCCACGACGAGCGACTTCGCCGGCGCAACGTCGGGGTATCGTTATCGCGAGGAACTGGACGCGCTCACCGCTCGCGAGACGCGCGAGGCGGTGCGTGCGAGCGGCGCACGCATCGGCGGATTCGCGGATTTCGTTTCGTCGTGAAACGCGCCGGCGCCATGTTCGCGCTCGCGGGCTTCGCGCTCGCCGTCCTGCTGTTCGCGCACGAAAACGTCGGCGCCATCGTTCAGCTGCTCGTTGTCGCGGGACCGGGGCTCGTTCTCGCCGCCGTCTTCCACGTCGTGCCGATGACGTGCAATGCCGCGGCATGGCAAGCGCTGTTTCCCGCGGATCGCGGTGCGGCGCTGCGCACGCTCACTCACGCGACCTGGCTGCGCGAATCGGTGAACGGACTGTTGCCGGTCGCGCGCGTCGGTGGCGAGATCGTCGCGTATCGCATCATTCGTGCGCGTGGCGTCCCGGCAACGGAAGCGGCGTCGACGCTCGTCGCGGACATGGCGATCTCGGTCATCACCCAGGCATGGGTGACGTTTGTCGGGTTCGCAATCCTGTTGCGCTCGGGCATCGGCACGTCGCTGGCGCTCGGCATCGCAGGGGCCGCAGCCCTGCTGATGGTCGCGGGAATCGTTTTCGTGCACGTGCAGCGCGCAGGCGTCGTCTCCATCGTCACCCGGCTCCTCAACCGCGTCTTCGCGGGCCGCTTCGACGGGGCCGTCGCCGGTTCCATCGAGCTCGATCAGGCGCTTCGAACCATTTACGCGCGCCGCCGTCGCATCGCGCTGTGCGCACTCTGGCAGTGCATGGGCTGGATCGTCGGCAGCGTCGAGATCTGGCTCGCATTGCATTTTCTCGGGCATGACCGCGGCCTGCTCGATGCCTTCATGATCGAGGCGCTGATCCAGGCGATCAGCAGCGCTGCGTTCGTCGTGCCGGGCGCCCTCGGCATCCAGGAAGGCGGATTCCTGATGCTCGGTGCAGCGGTGGGCCTCGACGGCGGGTCCGCGCTGGCGTTGGCGACGGCAAGACGATTGCGTGACGTCGTCGTGTTCTTTCCCGGCCTCCTCGCGTGGCACTCGGCGGAATCGCGCGTTGCGGCGCCTCGCGGCGCGCCCGAGTCGCGGTAGACCGAGCGAATCTCAGCGTCGAGGCGTGACGCTGCGCAGCACCGCCGGCAGGAACAGCAGCACGGCAACGAGCGTCGCGGCAAGCGACAGTGCAAGCAGCTTGCCCATGCTCGATGTCCCCGGATGGTTGGAGAGCCACAGGCTGCCGAAGGCCGCGCCCGTCGTAAGCGCGCTGAAGAGCACTGCGCGGCTCAAGCTCGACGCGAGCAGGTGTGGCGAGCCGGAACGCCAGGCGACGACGAAATAGATGTCGAAGGCGACGCCGATGCCGAAGAGCAGGGGCAGGGCGATGATGTTTTCGAAATTGAGCGCGAAGCCGGTGAGCGCGCAAACGCCGAGCGTGATCAACGCAGCCACCACCAACGGCGCAAGCGTCAGCAGCACACTCGTCGCGTTGCGCAGCGTCACGACGAGGATGACGAGGATGCCCAGGACGGCCCACACGCCAGCTTCGGCGAAGGCGCGGGTGATCGTGCGGCTCGACTCCTGGATCGACACCGGTGCGCCGGTGGCGTCGGGAGCAACGCGGCGAACCGCGTCGACGAAGCGCGCGAGCGTCGCGTTGTCGTTCGCGTCACCCGCGGGGAACACTTCGATGCGTGCGCGACCGTCGGCTGCGACCCAGTCGCGCGCGAGTTCCGGCGGCAAGCGGTCGAGCGTGACCGGCTCCGCACCGAGCGATGTTCGGAGTTGACCGAGCATCGTCGCGAGGCCGGGGATCAGCGCGTCGCGGAGCGCGTCACGCTCGGCGGCCGCGCCGTCGGCGAGACGCTGCAGGGACTGCGCAGCACGGGCGGTGACGTTGCGCAGCGCGGCCGGCGCCTGGCTGCCTGCTGCCTGGAACGCGCGGGAAAG
>JADMIO010741573.1_pt1 | contig 43765 bp, 37 predicted proteins | sample 8958161 | NCBI WGS metagenome assembly JADMIO01 (sample SAMN16585339, study PRJNA669376) | soil metagenome | isolation source: Crop rotation soil | place: USA: Cullars Rotation, Alabama | collected 2011
CCGCGACTTCAAGTCACGTGAATTCCAAGCTTCGGATCCCACTGTGCTGGAAAGACAATGCGTTTGTTTTCGATCAGATGGCGCACTGGGTTCAATTTAATGCGCACTCCAAAGCTGCGAATCGATTGCTTGGGTTCGATGAAGGTACGGCCGACGTAGTGATTTCGCACCAGCCCCAGCCGGAATGGCAGTCCGCTTTCCGCTGAGTAACCAATCGCGGCGGCGACACCCGAATCCGGTACCGGCACCACGATGTCTGCATCGGCGGGCTGCTCAATTGCCAGGCGCTGACCCATCTTGTGGCGTGAACGATTTACCGACTGGCCAAAAATGATTGAGTCGGGACGCGAAAAATAGACGTGCTCAAAAATGCACATCGCATGCTTTTCCGGCCGCAGCGGATGCGACGAACGCAAACCCTCTTCATTGATGACGATCATCTCGCCAGGCTCAACGTCGCGTACGTACTTCGCGTCGATCAAGTCAAAGGCGCACGTCTCGGAGGCAATCACCCAGCAATCATCCAGACGGCCAAGAGCCAACGGCCGGAAGCCCCGCGGATCGCGAATCGCGATGAGTGCTTTCGGCGTCAGAAACAGCATCGAGAAGGCGCCTTCGGTTTCGCTCAGCACTTCGGCAATCGCGTCAGTCACGTTTGCCGCACGCGAACGGGCAACTTCGTGCAGGACGACTTCGGTGTCGGATGTCGAAGAGAAAATCGCGCCATGCTGCTCCAGCTTTTTTCTCTCTTCGCGGGCAAACGGCAGGTTGCCGTTGTGACAAACCGCGATCTGGCCGTGTTGACAGGTGACTACGAACGGCTGGCATTCGCGAATTGAAACTTCGCCGGCGGTCGAGTAGCGCACGTGCCCAATCGCATTCTGTCCCGAAAGTCTATTCAGCCTGTCTTCATCAAACGCGTCGCGTACGTGACCCATGCCGCGCTCGAAAATCAGTTGCGCGCCATCCGCCACGACGATGCCGCACGACTCCTGACCCCGGTGCTGCAAAGCGTACAGGCCGAGATAGGTCAGACGCGCCGCATCCGGATGTCCAAAAATGCCGAACACTCCGCATTCTTCGCGCAGCTTGTCGTCGGAAACGGTGAACATGAAGCGTCCCAGATTATCGCGCCTTTGCGCGGCTTTCAACCCCGACTTGCCGGACGACGGATCACGCGACAAACGAATTCGATTAGGGTTATAACTATCGCGTACTGCCTAATCGGTTCGGAGGAACAGATGAATAAATACCGCGAGCTTTGGCTTGGTTCGATTGTCGTCGCTGCCCTCGTTATATTTGTGATTGCCGGCGTTTGGTTTCATGCCGCTACAACCAGTGCATTCGCTTCTGCGGATGACGCGGGCGCGACTTACAACAAGAAATGCGCGAAGTGTCACGGCAAGGATGGCCGCGGTAAAACCTTTTGGGGGAAGCACACACACGCACGCGACCTAACTGAGCCGGGCTGGCAGAACGATGTGACGGACGAGCGCTTGTTCAATTCAATTACTAACGGCCGCGGCAAAATGCCGTCGTTCAAGAAATCGTTGAACGAAAACCAGATTGACGAGTTAGTAAATTACGTGCGGCGATTGCGACGATGAACAGCGAACAGGAAAACATTCCGCGAGGCGGTTTTCTCCTGCTGGTGCTGCGCGTGTTGCTGGCGGTTGGCTTGCTCGCCGCGCTTTTCTACGCAGGTCACAGGATTTACCAGCGACTTCCCGCCGATTCTTCCAGCGTCACGAGTGATTACAACGGGCCGTTGTCCGGCACGCGAGTCGTAGTCCGCAACACGATTAGCAACGCGACGCTGCATTCTCCAATCGAGTTGTATCACTTTGATTTGGCTAGACTGCGCCGCGACTACGATGAGTCACCGCATTTGGCAAAACAGTTTGACGATTTTCTCGCCAGACGCATGCATGACGTTGTGCCGCTAAAAGCGGAAGTGACTAATGGCGGCATCGCATCGACACTGCTAACTCAGGGGGATTGGTGGTTGCGCGCAACGGCCGAACTCGACAGTGGGGAGGAGATCGAATGGCGTCTCCCTCTGACAGTCAGCGCTCGCGATCAAGCGATCGATTTGTCGTTTGAGAATTCTTACGAGCGAACGAAGAAATTTTGAAACGCAGACATCAGATGTCAGACATCAGATATCAGCGGTCAGACGTCAGCCCCTGATTTTGACCGCCGATGTCTGATGTTCTTATATCTGACTTCTGACGTCTGATATCTGATGTCTGACTTCTGACGTCTGTTTGTATGAAGGCGCTTCGCTACAAAAACGGTTCTCTTTCAGTCAGCAATGTGCCAACGCCGCTAGCTGACGGCGAAGCGTTGGTGCGCGTGACGCTGTCCGGAATCTGCAATACGGATCTGGAGATCGCGCGCGGCTACGCCGGATTCGAAGGTACGATCGGTCACGAGTTCGTTGGCGTGATTGAAGAAGTAGGACAAGCTGGCAGCCTGTCCCCATCGCGACAAGCTGGCAGCTTGTCGTACACAGCCGGGACGCGCGTCGTCGGCGAAATCAACGCCGGTTGCGGAGAGTGCGATCTTTGTCGGTCGGGCGATTCGCGCCACTGTCCGCGTCGGACTGTGCTTGGCATTGTTGGCCGCGACGGAGCCCACGCAGAGTTTCTGAAACTGCCGCTCGCGAACCTGTTGGCGGTGCCCGACGAAGTCAGCGATGAGCGGGCTGTCTTTACTGAGCCGCTGGCCGCCGCGTGTGCAATTCTTGAACGCGTTACGATCACCGAAGACTCACGCGTTGCGGTTATCGGAGACGGCAAACTCGGATTGCTGTGTGCGCAGGTCCTCGCCACGACCGGCGCCCAGGTGACGCTGATCGGCAAACACAGAAGCAAAATGGCTATCGTGGAGCGTCGCGGAATTGAAAGCGTAACTCCGGATGCGATCACGAAACTCCGGGGAATCTTCGACGTCGCGGTCGAAGCTTCGGGCTCGCCTTCCGGTTTCGCCACAGCCGTTGAACTACTTCATCCGCGCGGCATTCTGGTTTTGAAATCGACCTTTCATGGCAAGACGGAAATCGACGCGGCCCGGCTGGTCGTTAATGAGATCAGCGTCGTCGGCTCACGCTGCGGCCGTTTCGCGCCGCCGCTTGAACTGCTAAAAATGGGCGCAGTTGACGTCGAAAGTCTTATTGACGACCGATTTCCTCTTACATCTGGCGTAACCGCAATGGAGCGAGCCTCACAGGCAGGCGTCTTGAAGATTTTGTTAAGACCTTGAAGCCGTCTGGTTCTAGTTTTTCGCCGACAAGTTCGGCTATACTCCCCGAATCAGCCCCGGACCCAAAGTGGCCTGCTAATTCACTAAACGTTGTCACGTTCCCAAGGCGGTGACTTATGTTCGAATCGCTTAAACCAACCACTGACGCCGAAAAATCGATTCTGCGAAAGTTGCGCGTGTGGATTGCGGCGCTTGCCGCGGTCTGTGTGCTGACCGGGATCGGGATCGGCGCAATCCTCGCGGGCAGGACCGCGGTCGCGCAGGACCAATTGCAGCAAGCGGCGCGTGGACCGGAATCTTTGTCCGCTTCCTTCGTCGAGATCGCGCGTCACGTTGAGCCCGCGGTGGTGAACATCGATACGCTGCAAGCGAGCACCGATATCGCTGAGAATGACAACGAAGACAAGTCACCAACACCCAGCAACCCACTTTATGACATGCTGCGCCGTCCGCCGACGCGGCCAATGCGCGGCGTCGGCAGCGGCTTCATCATCGATGCGAAGGGCTACATCGTCACGAACAATCATGTGATCGAGGATGCATCGCGCATCACCGTCAGCGTACTGAGCGGCGAACGATATCGCGGCAAGGTCATTGGGGTAGATCGTGAAACGGACATCGCGTTGATCAAAATCGATGCCGATCATGCGCTGCCCGTGATGAAGTTCGGCGACTCAAACGCAGTTCAAGTCGGTGATTGGGTTCTGGCAATCGGTTCGCCGTTCGGACTGGATCAGACGGTGACCGCGGGAATCATTTCCAAGAAGGAACGAGACTCGCAGGCCTTCACCAGCTTCCAGCGCTTTCTACAAACCGACGCGGCAATCAATCGCGGCAACAGCGGCGGGCCGCTGGTGAATATGCATGGCGAAGTCATCGGCGTGAATTCACAGATCGCCACTTTGAACGGCGATTACAACGGCATCGGCTTCGCACTGCCGTCAAACGACGCGAAGTACGTGTGCGAACAGTTGCTCGCGAATGGAAAAGTGAAGCGCGGATATCTGGGCGTGACGCTTGATTCGGTGAAGAGCGAATTCGCGCGTGTTTATTCACTGCCTGACGCCCGCGGCGCAATCATTTCCGATATCCAGACAGAGCGCGACGGCGAGCCGACGCCAGCCGTCAAAGCGGGACTGCATGTTGACGACATCATTGTGGAATTCAACGGTCAGCCGGTGCAGGACGCACAAGATCTGATCGCGAAAGTTGCCGGCACGACCGTCGGACAAACCGTGAGCCTGACATTTTTGCGCGACGTCGACGGCAAGCTGGAAAAACATTCGGTTAGCGTTGCCCTGTCCGAACGTCCGATCTTCAGCACTGCGGATGAAACGGTTGCGCCAAAAACCAAGCCCGACAGCGCCAAGAGCAATAGCGCGCGGCTGGGATTGACGCTGAGCGAGTTGACGCCGCAAATGATCGCCGACAAGCGCCTCAGCGGCGTCAAAGGTCTGTATATCAAGGAAGTCGATCCGAATGGATTGGCGGCTGATGTGCGGCCGAACGAAGTAAACGCCGGCGAAGTGATCACGCGTATTAATCGCGTGCCGGTAACGACGCTCGCGGAGTTTCAACGGGTCATCGATTCGCTGAAGCCGGGCGACGCTATAGTTCTGAATTTGTCGCGATTTGATCGCCGCGCGGATCGCGTTGTGCAAAGAATCGTGCAGCTTACTTATGAATAGTTTCGAGCTTCGGGGTTCGGGTTTCGAGTTCGGTGCAGATCGAAGGTTGGATTAACCCGAAACTCGGACTCGAAACTCGAAACTTTTATGGCTCAATCAAAAAGGGCGCTCGCCAAACGAGCGAAATCGCAGAAGAACTCCACGCGCAGTCGCGCAAACTCTTATCAAAATTTCATCGGCGGCCGTTGGGTCTCAAGCTCCAGCGGCGAGTGGATCGAAAATCGAAATCCCGCGGACACGCGCGATCTGGTCGGTCGCTTTCCGCAATCGACCGAAGCGGACGTCGAGAAAGCAGTGGCGGCGGCGAAAGAAGCTTTCGACGGCTGGCGTCGCACGCCCGCGCCGAAGCGCGCTGAGATCCTGTTTCGTGTCGGCGAAATTCTGATTCGCGACAAAGAAAAGTACACGCGCGACATGACGCGCGAAATGGGCAAGGTCCTGAAGGAAGCCGGCGGCGATGTGCAGGAAGCAATCGATTGCACCTACTACGCCGCGGGTGAAGGACGGCGGTTGCACGGGTTCACCACTCCGGCCGAAATGCCGAACAAGTTTGCTGCCTGCATGCGGCAACCCGTCGGCCTGTGCGGATTGATCACCCCGTGGAATTTTCCGATGGCGATTCCTTCATGGAAGCTGATACCGGCACTGGTCTGCGGTAATACGGTCGTCATTAAACCTGCGGAAGACACACCGCTTTCAACTTACAACCTGATAAAGGCATGCGAAGAAGCCGGCATACCGCCCGGAGTGGTAAACCTGGTCACCGGTTACGGCGAAACAGTCGGCGCCGCGATCAGCGGCCATCGCGACCTGCGTCTGATCTCATTTACCGGCTCGACCGAAACCGGGCGCACTGTCGCTTACGCGTGTGCTGAACGAAACGCAATTTGCTCGCTCGAGATGGGCGGCAAGAACGCGATCATCGTCATGGATGACGCGGACATCGACAATGCCGTGGAAGGTTCAGTCTGGGGCGCGTTCGGCACCTCAGGCCAACGCTGCACGGCTTCGTCACGCCTCATCGTTCACAAGAAAGTGTACAAACAGTTCGCGAGCAAGTTAGCTGAGCGGACTAAAGCGCTGCGTGTCGGCAATGGCGCGGATCCAAAGGTCGAAGTCGGACCGGTGATCAACCAGGATGCCGTCGAAAAGATTCTCAGCTACGTCGATATTGGCCAGAATGAAGATGGAGCCACGCTCGCGTGCGGCGGTAACCAGTTAACTAAGGGTGATTACGGTCATGGCTACTACATCGAACCGAGCGTCTTCACCGACGTCACGCCGGACATGCGCATCGCGCAGGAGGAAATCTTCGGCCCGGTCACTTCGGTAATTCCCACAAACTCTTTGGAAGAAGCGATCGAAATTGCGAACGGGGTTCGCTACGGACTATCAGCGGCGATCTACACGGCTGACGTCAACCGCGCGTTTCACGCGATGGAAGAAATCTATACCGGAATTTTCTACGTCAACTCCGCCACAATCGGCGCGGAGGTCCATTTGCCGTTCGGTGGAACCAAAGCGACCGGCAACGGCCATCGGGAAGCCGGCACACAAGTGCTCGACATCTTCTCAGAATGGAAATCCGTTTACGTTGATTACAGTGGGCGACTTCAGCGCGCGCAGATCGATAACGCAAAAGCGATTGGTTGAGGTGCGACGGACTACGGTACTTCTTTTTGTTTTCTTCCTGGTCTGCGCGACGATCTTCGGGCAGTCAGGACGTAAGGGCGCCGTGTCCGCACAGTCGACGGGACAGACGCAAGGAAATTCAGAAGACAAAGTCAACAGAGCTTCGGAAGTTCAGGTTAGACCTCGAGTCACAAAGAAACCGGAGCCTAAATACACGAAAGAAGCTAAGAAACATAACCTCGAGGGTACTGTTGTGCTTCGATGTGTGTTCCGCGCGTCGGGCGCGGTGACTGACATCAGCATAATTCGATCTTTGCCTGACGGCCTTACTGAACAAGCTATCGAAGCTGCGAAGAAAATCAAATTCAAGCCGGCGATGAAAGACGGGCATCCGGTATCGATGTGGATGCAGCTTGAATACAACTTCAATCTCTATTGAACTCGGGTCTATCGTTGGCCGTGTCATAGCGTACCTATCGTGGTGAGCATCGCAGCAACCCAAACTTTTGCAGCCGCGGCCCGCGCTCTGGCAGAACTCAGCCACAACTTTTATGAGCGTGGTTGGGTGCTCGGCACCAGCGGCAATTTCAGCGCCGTCTTGAGCCGCGATCCGCTGCGGCTGGCGATTAGTCCCAGCGGCGTTGACAAAGGCGCGCTCACCGCCGATGAGATCCTACTGATTGACGAGCGCGGCGAGATCGTTAGCGACCACGCAGCCAAACCGTCTGACGAGACACTCTTGCATCTTATGATCGTCAACAATCTTTCAGCGGGTGCTGTCCTTCATACTCATTCAGTGTGGAGCACAAGCTTGTCCAATCTGTATGTCGGCGAGGGCGGCCTGGCGATCGAAGGCTATGAAATGTTGAAAGGTCTTGCGGGTGTGCGCACACATGAGCATCGCGAATGGCTGCCAATCGTCGACAACTCGCAGGACATGAAAGCGTTGGCTGAAGTAATGAGTAATGGATTAACTCGGCACCCTGAGGCCCACGCGGTTTTGCTTCGCGGCCACGGCCTTTACACCTGGGGCCGGGATTTGCGAGAAGCCAAACGGCACGTTGAGATTTTTGAATTCTTGTTGGAAGCTGTCGGCCGCACGCGAATGATGACCGGAGCCGGCAGTTAAAGATTCCACCGCATGGCCACCTTAAGAATTCCAGCGCAGGCCAAGACGCTGACGACTCATGAAGAGATCGCCGGTTATCTTCGCAGCTGCGGAATTGAATACGAGCATTGGACCGCCGAACGGGAAGTCGCCATTGATGCACCGCCCGAGGAAATCCTGTTCGCGTACAAAAAAGAGATCGATAAGCTGAAGGCGCGTGGTGGATATGTAACGGCTGACGTGATCGACGTTAATCCGGAAACTCCCGGTCTTGAAGCGATGCTCGCCAAATTCAATCGCGAACATTGGCACAGCGAGGACGAAGTGCGGTTTATCGTCGCCGGTCGCGGTTTATTTCATATCCATCCAGAGAATGGCGCCGTCGTTGCGATTGAAGTCGAGCCGGGCGATCTGATCAGCATTCCGCGCGGAACCTGGCACTGGTTCGACCTGTGCGCGGACCGTCGCATTCGCGCGATCCGTTTGTTCCAGGACACGCAAGGATGGACGCCTTACTACACGGACAGTAGTCTCGATCAGAACTTTCAACCGGTTTGCATGGGTCAGACATACTTTCCGCCAACTGCGCGAGGCGCGTTTTAACTCCCAGCCTTCTCGCGATGACCATCAGTCTCTCGGCGCAAAATATTCGTGGACTTCTTCTCGATATTGAAGGCACCACCACGCCGATTTCTTTCGTTTACAACGTCCTGTTTCCCTTCGCTCGCGCGCATGTGAAGGATTATCTTTCGCGGAACCTGGCTACGGAAGAAGTGCGTCTCGACGTCAAACGTCTCCAGGAGGAGCACGCTAAAGACGTAGCTGATCAGCTCTCGCCACCGCCGGTCTTTGAGTCGTCGGATGCAGAATCGATCGCTCGGTACGTGCATTGGTTGATGGATCGCGATCGGAAATCAACGGGACTGAAATCGCTGCAGGGCAAGATCTGGGAACAGGGTTACCGCTCAGGCGCGCTTAAGTCTGAAGTATTCCCCGATGTGCCTTTGGCGCTCGAGCGTTGGCATGACTCCGGTTTGAAAATGGCGATTTTCTCATCAGGTAGTGTACTCGCGCAGCAGCTTCTGTTTGCGCATACAACTGCCGGTAATCTAATGCGGTTTATCGACGCATATTTCGACACCACCACCGGACCGAAAACGCTTGCCGCGAGCTATCGTCAAATCTCGTCTGAACTGCAACTCCATCCCAAGGAAATGCTTTTCATCTCCGATGTGAGTCGCGAACTCGAAGCAGCCGGCGAGGCCGGGATGCTAACCACGCTGTGCATTCGCCCAGGCAATCCGCCTCAACCAAAGCTGGATAAACACCACGTGATTCGGAGCTTTGACGAGGTCAATGATTAGTGACCGTTAGTGATGATCCGAATCACCCGACTATAATCACTCCCGACAACGACAACCCTTCATGACCACTGATCGCATTCGTAATTTTTCCATCATCGCGCACATCGATCATGGCAAGTCGACTCTGGCTGATCGTCTGCTTGAGCTCACCGGCGCGCTTTCGCAGCGCGAAATGTCTGAACAGGTGCTCGACGATATGGATTTGGAGCGCGAGCGCGGCATTACGATCAAGGCGCATGCGGTGCGACTGGATTACAAAGCCAACGACGGCCAGAAGTATGTGCTCAATCTGATCGATACGCCCGGGCACGTCGATTTCTCGTACGAAGTTTCGCGTTCGTTGTCGGCCTGCGAAGGAGCTTTGCTGGTCGTCGATGCTTCCCAAGGGGTTGAGGCGCAGACGCTGGCGAATACGTATCTCGCGATCGAAAACAATCTCGAATTAATTCCCGTCATCAACAAGATTGATCTGCCGGGCGCTGAACCGGAAAGAGCAATGGAAGAGATCAGACACTTCATTGGCCTGGAAACTCACAATGCGATATTGACCAGCGCCAAAACCGGCGTCGGAGTCGGCGATGTGCTGGAGGCGATTGTCCGTGACACTCCGCCGCCGAAGGGTGATGCGAGCGCACCGCTGAAAGCCTTGATCTTCGATTCGTGGTACGACTCGTATCGTGGCGTGATTGTTTTGTTCCGTGTGATCGATGGCGTGATTCGCCCAGGCATGAAGATTCGCTTCATGAGCGCGGGTCGCGATTATCAGGTGGATTCGTTGGGAGTGAATCGGCCTCGGCCGACGCCAATCGATCAGCTCAGCGTTGGCGAAGTTGGCTTCCTGACAGCTTCGATAAAGACCGTAGCCGACGTGCAAATCGGCGACACCGTTACTGAAACCGCGCGGCCCACTACGGAGCCCTTTCCTGGCTATCAGGAAATCAAGCCCATGGTTTTTGCGGGACTCTACCCGGTCGACACAAATCAGTATGAAGAGCTGCGCGATGCGATGGATAAGCTGCGTTTGAATGACGCGTCGTTTTTTTACGAGCCTGAGTCGTCCACCGCGCTTGGTTTTGGATTTCGCTGTGGCTTCCTGGGGTTGTTGCACATGGAAATTGTGCAGGAGCGTTTGGAGCGCGAATTCGATCTCGATCTGATTACCACTGCTCCAGGTGTGCGCTACAAAGTGACCACCACCGACGGCACGACTACCGAAATTGATTCGCCCGCAAAGATGCCAGAGCCCGGGAGGCTCGCGAAGATTGAAGAGCCCGCTATCCGGGCAACAATCCTGACGCCCGAAGAACATCTGGGCGGAATCCTGGCTTTGCTTGAAGAAAAACGAGGCGAACAGAAAGGCTTTGAGTACATCACCTCGAATCGAGTGATGTTGACCTACGAGTTACCACTGAACGAGATTGTGCTCGATTTTTATGATCGCCTGAAGTCAACCTCGCGGGGATACGCTTCGCTCGATTATCACCTGGCGGGTTATTGGGAAAGTGATCTGGTGAAGCTCGACATCCTCGTCTCAGGCGAACCGGTAGATGCTCTGTCGCTGATTCTTCATCGCGACACGGCGGCGGTAAAGGGCCGCGCCCTCGCCGCCAAAATGAAGGAACTGATCCCGCGCCAGCTCTTTGAGGTGCCAATCCAGGCGGCCATCGGCGCAAAGATAATTGCCCGCGAAACAGTGAAAGCTCTCGGCAAGAACGTGCTGGCGAAGTGCTACGGCGGCGACATCACCCGCAAACGCAAGCTGCTTGAGAAACAGAAGGAGGGCAAGAAGCGGATGAAGAAGGTTGGCCGCGTCGATATTCCGCAGGAAGCTTTTCTGGCGGTGCTGAAGGTGAATGATTGACATAACGGCGCTAATTCAAACCATTCTTTTGGATCGTTGCTAATCGTTGACCAAACCCCTCGCCTACGATATAAGCAGTGGATTCTTAACAACTGGCGAGAGATGGCAGTTTTTCAGTCAGCAAGAGACACTTTTATCCTGGCGTCCGCCTCATACTCGGATGAGCAAGATTATAGGAATTGATCTTGGCACGACCAATTCGTGCGTGGCAGTCCTCGAGGGAGGAAAGCCTGTTGTGATTCCTACCGGATTGGGCTCCCGGACCACCAAATCCGTGGTTCGTTTCGTTGCTGATGGCCAGCCGGTCGTCGGTGAACATGCCTATCGGACTCGCCTAGTCGACCCACGGAACACCGTCGCAGGAATCAAGAGATTTATCGGCAGGCGTTATAACGAAGCTTTTGACATCGCCCGCGCGGCGCCTTTTAAAGTCGTGATCGGACAAAACAATCTGGCGATGATTGAATCATACGGGCATGAATACAGTCCCCAGTTTATCTCCGGAATGATTCTGAAATCGCTGAAGTCTTCTGCTGAGCACTATCTAGGCGAGCCGGTCAACAAGGCGGTCATTACCATCCCCGCCTACTTCAACGATGCCCAGCGTGAGGCAACTAAGGAAGCCGGAAAAATGGCCGGTCTCGAGGTAATGCGGATTATTAATGAACCCACGGCTGCGGCGATGGCCTATCATGTCGGCAAAGGGCGAGAAGAACGTATCGCAGTCTTTGACTTGGGTGGTGGCACTTTCGATATTTCAATCCTTGACGTCGGCGAAGGCGTACTCGAAGTAAAGAGCGTCTCGGGGGACAACTTCCTCGGGGGTGACGATTTCGACGATAGAATTGTCACGTGGATAGTTGAAGAGTTTGCGATAGACACCGGACTAGACCTCTCATCCGATCCCACTGCGCGGCTGCTGATCACGGAAGCTGCCGTTAAAGCCAAGCACGACCTCTCATCTTTGCCAGAGACGAACGTCACGATACCTTTCATTCCACTCGAGAAAAAGACCGCCCCGAGCCTTAACCTCGTATTGACCCGCAATAAATTCAACGAGATATGTGACGAACTTTTTGAGCGACTGATTCAGCCCTGTGAGACTGCCTTGAAACAAGCGAATCTGAAAGGGGAAAACATCGAAAAGGTCATTCTCGTAGGCGGGGCAACGCGAATGCCCAGAATCGACCAAGTGGTAAAGAGAGTGTTCGGAAAAGAACCAAACAAATCCGTGAACCCGGATGAGGCAGTGGCTCTGGGGGCCGCCATTCAAGCTGCAGTGCTGTCGGGGGACAAAACTGATGTACTTCTGCTGGACGTCACCGCCAACGCATTAGGGGTTGAGTGTGACGACGGAACGAATCTTGTTCTCCTTGAAGAAAACACAACGATCCCCACACGCAAGTCTGAATTGTTCTCTACCGCCTTGGACAATCAAACATCAGTAGAGGTTCATGTTCTGGAGGGGAGCGCAAAATTGGCAATTGATAACCGTTCTCTCGGTAGAATTGTGATAGATGGGATTCCCCCGGCGCCGCGCGGCATGCCGCAGATCGAAGTTATCTTCGACATCGATGCGAACGGTATAGTTAATGTCTCAGTGAAAGATATTGGTACCGGCAGACAAGCTCAGCTAACTTTGCGCGCCGCGACCGGATTATCAGATGATGATCGCGCCAAATTCGTCTCGGAAATTCGCGAGATATGATGGTCAGGAATCTGGCCAAAGCTTTTCGGCTAGAACGCGAACATAACGATCACCGTCTATTAGCATTCGCTTTCTTAGCAAGGTGGGAAGAATGAACGATGGATATTGGCTGAGACTCCGATAGATTTCCAGCCTGATAGATGCCTGTTGATGACCAAGAAAAGCATCAAGCAGCTCAACGATTGCAGCGCCATATTCGACTGCCAGATTATCCGAGAAAAACTGCTCGGACTTGCCCAATAATCGCACGAAGTGTTTCATCTGCCAGGTCGTCAATCCAGTTGTTCGAAGTTGCTGCAATACTTCTTCGATCAACTCTCTTTCTATTAGCCGGTTCTCAAATAATCCTGCTGTATATTGGTGAACTCTGGTTTCGATGTCTTTCAGCAGACGAACGATGAACCCCGCCGCAGTTTTGCCGTAACGTTCGCGCAGTAACCAGGCGCAATAAATCCGATACTCCGGCTGTTTAGCTTCTAAGTATTCAGCCACAGTTTTGTAAATCAACTCATCATTTGCGACGTCCACGTACGCCAGCGCCTGTAACGCACTATGTAAATCCGTGCGGCCAAGCCTCCTGATTCCTTCCTCAATGACGGCATAATCCCGGTCGTCCTGTTTCTGCACCAGAATTCCAATCGCGCTCACTTTAGTTTCTTCCGAATAATGGTATCGGGCCGGTGGGAGTCGTGGCATCTCGTTTTCATTGGGTAACCGCGGCGCCTTGTCATGTTTTGTAGCTGCTGACTTGCGAGCCTCAAGCATCTCCCGCGCGCTGCGGTTTGAATCGCCCGCGGTCGCGGTACTTTCCACCTCAAGCACGTGCTGGACAAATCTCCTCGCGTATTTGTGATTAGGATGTGCTTCCAGAATCCCGAGAACGATCGCGGCCATGCGATCTTTCAGATCGTCACGAACAGCTGGTTCGAACTTAGCAACTACGTCGATCAACTCACTATCTGCTTGTTGGAAATTGATGTTCTCCAGCGCATAGACCAATGAAGTCTGCTGGGAATTGAAGAATAAGGTGTCCAGATGCGATCCCTGCTTGATGAAATCGCTTACGATCTCTCCGTGGTGATCCATCATTTTGTCTAAGAACAGCACCGCACCAAGTCCGCTTGGGAAACTACCTAAGGATTCAAAAGCATCATGGAGGAGGCCTTGGATACAAACTGACTTATTTTTTGAACCCGCGATTTGATCGACCCAACTACGCGCGATCATGTATTCCATAAACTCATCGTACAAGAAGCGGACAGTCCTTAGACTTGAATAAGCTTGAGTGGTCTGCTCCAAAATTATGTTTTCGGAGAGGATCAGATTGTAAACAGAGTTTGTTTCACCCATTTCTTGAGAACTAATACCGACTGAACTCGCATTGATGGTTACGCAGCGTTGTTCCCACATATGTCGTGCGATATTCACCAGCAGGTTTGGCACTGAATTCGGTTTTAGCGACGCGTACCGCTCTGAAATACTTCGGCCTACACGTTCCACGTACAAATCGAAGATCGACAGCAAACGCAGGTTACGTATGCGTCCGAGCTTTCGCTTCCTGTGTGCTTCACAAAAGAAGCGGAGCAAGAGTGGGTTTCGGAGAGCGAGTTGAGCTTCCTTGTCTAAAGTGCATTCAACCTCGAATACTCTGAAATAACGCTCGATCGCTTGTCGCCATTCAGCTTCGTTGAAATCATTGAGAGCCAACGCGCCTTCGAAAATATAAGGCGCCAACGCATCGCGAAACACGTCCCACATTAAGTCCCGGCAGGTCAGGATCAATTTTATGCGCCGTTGTTCAAGACGAGGGAGTAACGCTTTTAGAAGTTGGATAAACAGCGGTCGTTTACTGTTCTCGTTGATTCCGTCAATTATGATAAATAGCCACCTGCCGGCTTCTTGCAAACTCGGACTTATACGTGCCATCCAGTCGGTGAAGATTCCGCTAAAAGCCGATTCGAACCGTTGCTGAATGTGAAACTCTATGTCGTATTCAGTCGATAATTCGATCTGGCCACTGAGCAGAACCACCGGATGTTCACGAATTAGTTGCTCCGCTAGATGACAAGCAATATTTGTCTTCCCAGTTCCGGCCCTGTCTACTAAAACCAGACACCGTTTGGTGCCCAACTCAATTAGACGAGTTAGCTCTTTGAGAAGATCATTAACCAGATAGGTTTTACCTTTCTCAGCATGCGAGGGAAAGAGTTGTAAAAGGTCTTGATAACCATAATCGGTTTGCAAAGCACGTCGTGCCATTGCCCGCTGACGTTCGTTCGACAGATGTCCGGCCGTTTCACTCATCAGTGACTTGTTGACGAAAGGCTGAGTTCGCAGCCGCAAGATCATTTGACGAACACCAAGTTCAAAGCGTGAGTCGGACGGCTCCATAATTAGCGAGTTGATGACGTCTATTGCCGCTTCGACGTCGAAGAATCGGAAGGTCTGCCTCAATTCCTCCAAGACTAGTTTTGGATCTTCCGCCGATTGACCTGTGAGCGCGATTCTAGCCCGCGAAACCACCGCAGATGCCTCGTCGCCGAGCGAGCACTGCTTCAGGCTGGCATCAAGATGGTCAAGAATTGTGGCGGCGCGCGCTTGGAACTGCTTCTCGAAGCGGGTAAAGCCCGAGATTTCGTTCTCGGCTTCGCGATTGACATATATGTCACGAATGTATTTGTCCTGGCCGACACTTTTGATTTGTTCATTGATGAATCCCTGGGTCAGCGACAGCAAACCGTCAGCTGGAATAGGACCTCGATTAACGGGAATTGTTTTATCGAAGAGGTCGCGCCGCAAGAGCCCGATAAAATCCGCCAGGAATCGAAGTTTGAGATCGAAGATATCGGAGAATGTGTAGACGATGTGTCTTAACCTGAGTTTTTCTTTCAACTGCTTGAGACGCGGGTCCGCGATCGGTTTGGACGAATCGTCAACTTTGAAGTAGATCAATGAGGGTATGCGGCTCTCATAAGCAGCGTCATACTCGAGTTGGGTAAAGGATAGGTCACTAACCTGATCGATCGAACCATAGACCTGGCCGAAAAGTCCCACATACAGATCTGCTTCTTTCGCCTTCTCTCTGCAATAATCTGCCGGCTTGTCTGGAGTGCTGCCAAAAAACTCCATTCCCACGAAAAGATCCTGAAGCTTGTGAATTTCCTCTTCAAGTGCTTTTCGTTCGTTCTGAAGTTCGTGAAAAACGCTGCTTATGAAGATCTTGAGAGGCATACACCGAAGCCTTCAAATTTGGTTTCTTGAGCGTTAGGACGTACAGCATTGGCTGGGACCGATCCTTGCCGAATGAATTCGCCAGTCAACCGTATGTCTTCATCACGTCTTTCTTTGCACGAATCGACTTTAATGTTTCACTTCTGCGCTTTAGGAAACGTCAACAGCAAAATCGCGAGGCCGATGGCGAGCTTATTTTTAATAAGCGATAGTCTTTTCTCGCACCGATCGTTCTGGCAAACTCCTCGAATGTCAGGGCTCCGGCGTTGAGCATGAAGAAATGATACGCCTCAGTGAGACGTAGTCCAAAAATCTTTTCGGACAGGTCTAGTTATGCATTCCAGAAGAATTGGCAGCGCGCCGACATCACGTCCCGCGCTGCCAATCAACCGGCTAATTACCCACCACAGACGCGCATCACCTCAAGGCCAAATCGAATTCAACAGAGCGGCGAGGCGATAACCGCCCCAGGCGACGCGCTCCTCGGCGACTTTCACACCCTGCTTATTGTAATGCGCTGATGGAGTGGATCCGTTCTTAATGCCGGGGTAGGCGTTCGCCTTCGCCAGCTGGAAGCTTTCGTCTACCCACGATTGAAAGTTGGTGGGATCGTTCAGGTTCAATCCCGGATCCGTGTCCGGGTTGTAGGCGGCAATTTTTATGGCCGCTCTGACAACTGTGCGTAGTGGTGGCGGCGTGTACTCTGGTGGCGGCCCCTCACGGGCGAACGTTCCGAGACCACCGTCCCAATAGCTGTGCAGGTTCTTGCCGCTCGCAAGTTTGACGAGGTTGCCACCCTGATCGCCTTTTCCATTAGTCACTCGGGCGGCGCAGTGCAACGGTTGGTGAATGTCGCCAACAAAGTGAATGATAAAGCGCAGGGCCTGGGCGCGCTCATTATCGTCGGTGCTGTTCCGGAGTATCTCTACGTCGCGGTTCAATTCAGTGACGATATTAGGAGTTTCCTCGGGCGGCAGCGGTGAACCATCGTCGGAAAAAAATACGTCTTTGAAATGCAGCATCTTGAAAGGATCGAACTCCTTAATACCCTTGATATCGTCAGCCCAGTGAGCGGCATTGACGAAGTCGCGGCTGCGAGCGTTGTATCCCGCGAGCTTATGTTTGTCGTGGGTTGAGAGATTTGGCGTGGTGCCGTCGGGTAATGTGACTTTGATGTTGAGGGCCAGAAGTCTCTTGACCTCAGCCTTCGCGCGGGGATTGAGTCGTCGATAGGCGATCCGCGCCGTCATCATATGCCCGGCCGCCCCCCAACTGAACGACGAAATCGGGGCACAGAGAATGAGGGTAACAACGCCCAGCGCCAGGGCGCACTTGAACGGTCTTCTGTCTCGAGTTGTCATCTCACAGTCCTCCTTAGAGTTAAGGGTGTCAGGCCGGCGTAGGCGTCCGACCCAGAACATCCAGCAAAGTCGTCGGATAATCGGTGATGATTCCATCGACCTCCAGGTCTCTCATCCGCCCCATCTCCTCAGCATCGTTCACCGTCCAGGCATGCACTCCGTAATCACGGTCCTTAATTCTGTCTACCAGGTGTTCCGTCAATAACCAGTAGGGCGCGTCGATTAGACAAGGCTTCACGGGATGGTTTTCAAAGCCGTGGAATCCCAACACGAATTGGCCAAACTCTTCGATTGAGACAGATGTCGCGACCCGGCCTTCAGAGAGGTCACGAAACTCATCGATGAAATTGTCTGAGAACGAAGCCACGAGCACCTTATCCGTCATATTGTAATGCTGAAGCATCTCCCACAGTTTGGCAGCGGGCGAGGCGAATGCCGGTTTCATTTCAATGATCATCCGCATGTCGCCAAATTCTTCCAAGACTTCAGATAACTTTGGGACGTGAAGTTTGCGTTGATCTTCCGCAGACAATTCTGCCAGATGCTTCCCGCAAAACTCTGCGTTGGCCTCCCACTTAAATCCTGCGTTCAACTTTTGAATCTGTTCGCCCGTGTAGGATTCGACGGGACCTGTTCCGTCCGTTGTTTTATTGACCGACCGGTCATGCATCAGAACGAGTTGCTGATCGCCGGTGAGATAAACATCCATCTCGATAACGTCGGCGCCCAGACTCTTCGCGTGTTCGTAGGCGCCGATAGTTTCGCCGGGCCATTCGCCGTTGCCACCGCGATGAGCGATCACTTCCGGATGGTTCTTCATATTCGTGATAAAAGGCGGCCGGGATGCGTTGAGAGTAGTCATAAGCAGTGGGCCTTTCTGATAATGATGACGGTTGACGTGAGATAATGCGTCAACAAGAATACTAGTTACGTTTCCGGGCAACTCTACCGGCATAGAAGAGCGGAATCAATATTTATGTCGTTGGTTGACGCCCCCGTCGATGCCATTAAACCGCGTGAAATCTTCTGAAGCGGACAAACACGAGCGCGAAGATCGCCTGTTAATCGCATGCGCGAGCACCGTTGTCGCCAGCGCCGATCTGTCGCCGGTGACCAACGTTCTTCCGGAAAACTTTGACTGGAAATATTTCTACCATCTCGCGCGCAGACATTCGCTGGTGCCCTTGGTTTATCGGCAAATTGAAACTTCGTTTAAGAGCACAGTTCCGGCCGATGTCCTGCAAAGATTCAAGAAGGATTACCAGGAGAATGCTGCGCGCAATCTGATCTTTCTCGACGAATTGTCGGTGCTTCTCGATCGATTCGCGAACGCTAGTGTCGAGGTAATTGTTTTCAAAGGCCCGGCGCTGGCCGTCTCGGCTTATGGTGATCTGAATTTGCGGCGTTTTGTCGATCTCGACTTAATCGCGCGGCGCGAAGACATGGCGCGAGCTATTGAAGTGCTCACGCACAGCGGCTATGTCTCATCGAGAGAGTTGACGGGAGAACAGCAGGCGGTGCTCCTCCGCACGCAGCACAATCTGCAGTTTACGCGGGGCCGCGTCATCGTTGAGTTGCATTGGCAGGTGGCGTCGGAACTCTTTGCTTCAACCGTCACGGCCGAAGAGCTGTGGGGCAACCTCACGACGATCGAGTTGGCCAAACGCAAAGTGAAGACACTCGCAACTGACGATCTTTTGTTCGCCTTGTGTGTTCATGGCTCGCGACACCTGTGGCAGCGACTGGCATGGATCTGCGACATCGATCGAATCATCAGCACCGGCGGCACCATAAATTGGCCGGCGCTGTGCGAACGAGCCGGCCGGGCCAATGCGCAAAGAATGTTTCTACTGGGACCCGCGTTGGCGGCAAGACTACTCGGTACGGACCTGCCCCAAACTGTCGCAAGGGCGATTGCGCGTGACAACCGCCTCGGTTCACTTTGTGACGAAATAATTGAACGGCTTTTCGACGGACCGGAGCAATCCGCTCTCCCGGTAGCTACCGTGATCCGATTCAATTTGCTGATTCGCAAAGGCTGGCGCAGTCGCTTCAACTATGGGCGGTACGTGTTTGCCCCGACCGACAGCGATCTCGATGCAGTTCGATTAAAGCCCCCCTTTCATTTCCTCTATTACTTATTGAGGCCTTTTCGCTTGCTGCACTCCACCTTGCGGCAACATTGAAATCAGCTTAGGACCATACTCAATTGCCGCATTTTCAGTTATGTGATAGGTTGCCACACAACGATTTAGCCTATCGGGTTTATCAAGCATGCTTCGATTTTCCAGCTCTAACAAGAATCAGTTCCCCTTGTCTGCGCGATTTGTCCAGCTTGGACTGGCCGTCGTACTTATAACCGGTATCAGCGCTGTAGTCTTTTGCCAAACGGATGCGTCGGCGCGCACGCAAGTTAAGCCGGCGCCAAAAACGGAGACGGACAAAGCCGAACCGGGCAAAGCCGAGCAGCCAACCAAAGATCCAAAGCAGACTTTTACTTTAAGCGTTACGGACGATCAGATCATTGGCATTACGCTCAAGGCCAAGGACACACCCGTTAAAGAGATTGCTGCCGAACTCTCGAAGCGACTGCACATTCCGGTTACGGCCACGCCAATCGTGCAAGCGCACAAGGTGACGGTGGACTTTAGCGATCTGGTGCTGGAGCCGGCGATGCAGCAACTGGCCCCGCAGGTGTTCATCGATTACGAGATTGACACGACTCTCGGGAAGACGCCGCGGCCCTTGGGAATTTTCTTGCAGGGATATAATGAATCACCACCGGCCGATAATGCCGTGGTTCACGGCGATTCCGACGTGATGGTTATTGAGGGAGATACCGAAGACACTGGCGAGGCAAAAGACAAGGATGAAAAAGAGCAGGAACTCAAAGTCAAACTTGAGAAGGGCGAGTTAACGATCCTCGCTAAGAAGCAACCGCTCGTCGTCGTGCTTTATGCTGTCGCGAACGAGTTGGGAGTCCCGTTGCAGGTGCAGAATGAAGTTGTCGATCCCATCTCGGTGAACATTCAGAAGGCGTCGGTCGAATCGGCGCTCCAGCAATTGGGCCAGAACATTCGGCTTTTCCTCAGAGTGGATTTGCTAACTCAAGAACGAAGGCCGTTGCGATTACTACTTGTGGGCGAGAACAAAAAATCGTAGAATCGCGCCCCCGGTACGGGCTCATCACAATTTCAGCATTTTTTGCGGTTTTGAGCAGTTGCTGAGGCCGGATTGGCCGCTCAAGTACTTAAACTTTCAGGAGGAAACCACGTGGATAAGGGAGACTTAACACCGGAAACAGTCAAGATTTGCGATAACCAATCCGAACGAACTGAGGAGTCAAAGCCGAATCGAAAAGCGTTTGTGACCCCGCAGATTTCCGCGCCCGTCGATGTACTGGAGGCGACAACGTTCTTCCAGATAACTGACAGCGGTGTGATCAGCTAATCCTCGACCGTGAAAGGATGTTCTTTGCGTTAGAAACAGTGTTTGAGTCCGACTCGTCTGTCGGAGCAGCAGGATATTCCCAGCGACCGGCTTTCGCGACCAGTTACGCGGTGGCCGGTCGTTTTGTTTCTGTTGAGACCTCCGACGCCGAAATCCATGAACTGCTAGAGCGGTATTTTGCGGGTTGGTATGTCGCGCCAGTTACTCAGGAAGTGAAGCCCGACGTCCGCATGGTCATTCACACGACGGATGATCAACCTGAACCACGTGCTGACCAGACATGGTTCGAAGTGGCTGAAGGTGGCCGTTGCTGTACAGATGGACGAATCTACTTCTTTGAGAATAATGGTTCGCGTGTGATCGCCGGACACCGCGATTCGGCGATAGTTGAAGCGTGGATCGGCAATGGTGCGGAATCGCGCGAACGTTCGGCGTTGGCCCGTCTGATTTTCAACGCGGCCATGGTCGCAATGCGACGCTGCGGTCTGTATGAGCTGCACGCTGCCGGCGTCGTCGATCCAACCGGCCAAGGCTTCCTGATTGTTGGTCCATCCGGGAGTGGTAAATCGAATCTCGCGGCGCAGCTGGCTGCGGCCGGTTGGCAGTATCTTTCGGATGACTCGGTTCTGCTTTTCAGCCGCGACGGGACTGTGCACGCGCATGCCCTGCGCAGAATGTTTGCGCTGACTGATGAGAGCTTTTCAGCGGCGGGCGTCGGAAAGTCCAATTCGATCGAAGTGACGGTCGCGCCTTTCGATCCATTAAAGAAAAGGTTCGAACCGGCTCGTGTCTTTCCCGGACGATTTGCCCGAGAGTCTACGCCGGCAAAGGTGTTATTCTCGCGACTCGAAGACACGACGACCAGCCGCTTGCAATCATTGAATCGATCCGACACCATGGCGCGATTGATTCGCATGTGCCCCTGGGCGTGTTATGACCAGGCCACGGCAAATGCGCATTTAGACGTGTTGGCGCAGCTCGCGCGACAGGTCGAAGGATACGAGCTTTTCGCCGGCACGGATCTGCTGGACAGCAAACGAGCCAGTGAGTTTCTGCGGTCGCGCTCGTCAACAAACTGATGTTTTCTGCAGATGTTACGGTTTTGGAAGATGGTGGCCGCACCCGCGACTATGGTCCGCCGCGACTAATCGTCGAACTGACGAACATCTGCAACCTTCATTGCAGTTACTGCCTGCGCGACGAAGACGCGCTTTATCATCAAAAGGCGAATTTCTTTTCAGTTGATCTGCTGCAACGCGTGATTCGCGAAGCGCGTGACACCATCGGGTTGTCGCATGTGATGTTCACGGGCGGCGAAACCACGCTGCATCCAAAATTCAAAGAGATTATTGAAATCGTTGGCGCGGAAGGTTTGAAGTGCAGCTTCGTAACTAATGGATGGCACTTCGACCGCGTTTGGCCGATCATCAGTGCAAATCGAGACGCAGTCACGCATGTCGCGTTCAGCCTGGACGGACCAACGCGCGAAACGCACGACCGTTGGCGCGGCGAAGGATCTTACGTGCGGCTGGTGCGCGCGTTCTCACGCTGCCGGCACGCGGGACTGCCATTCGTCGTCAAATGCGTCGTGCGGAAGGACACGCTGCCGCAATTCGAACAAATTGCCATGTTCGCGGCGCGAATGGGAGCGGCTGCTCTTAACTTTGGCCACCTGTTGCCGACATCGGATCAGTTCCACGAAGACCTCGGCTTGAACCCGCAGGATCGTACCCTCGCGGAACAAGAGATCGCGCTGCTGGCGCGCGTCTTCAAAATGCGAATTACGCTGGAAGTCGGTTACTCCAATATCGATCCCGCCCCTCCGTGTTCAGCGCTGGCCGGACGCAGTTGTAATATCGATTATCGTGGCAATCTGTCGCTGTGTTGTAACTTGTCGGGGTTCCGCGGCGCGCTTGGCACAGCGGAAGTCGTCGCAGACTTGAATGAAGAAGATTTTGCGACGGGTTTTGCGCGCCTCAACCATGTCGCAGAGGCGCAGATGAACATGCGCACTCAACTGCTCGACGGTTACGCAGCACGAAATGAATCGCCCGATCTATACACAGGTTCGCCTTGTCTATTGTGCCTGCAATCGTTTGGAAAAATTCCGTGGCATGACGCGTCAGCAAACAACCACTCCTTGCCTATTCTGAACGCGTAAACAATCACTCGCGCAACGTCACTCGATATAGCATTAATTTCCCGGCCGGCTGCCCGTGATCGCGCAAATACCAGCGATCGAGATTTGCCAGGTTGTCGCCTGGGGCGGCGATCACGAACGTTAAAGGGATGCCGGCGGCCCGAGCACGATCGAAGGTCGCGACGTATGCTGAATAGGCCCGCACTGCAAGTTTGATTTCGTCTTCAGAGATTGGATCCGATTGCCCCAGTCCGCGATTTACCCGTTCCCACCCAAAGATGACGCTCGGGACCGTTTTCGTTTCGCGCAACAGCGACTCAAACATCTTCGGGTCAACGCCGGTGTAGTAGAGCTGGGTTGAATATCGCGCTTGCTCTTCAGTTCGATCGACACCGGGAAAACTGCGCATGTGCGGCGCCCAAAGCACAGGTTGCGGCGCGTCCGCCGATAACACATCGGCCTGCACCAGATTTGGGACAAGCACCACGGCATTGCGCTCCGTGCCCGATGTCTGAGCCAACCTGAGCGCCGCCGGCCTCACCGCATCCCTCAGCCGATTTACTTCGAATCTGCCGCGCATCGCGTACGTCGTTTCCACTGCGCCGTACCCGATTGCGCAAATGCCGATCACCAGGACAGCACGCGATCGGAGACGTGGGCGTTGCGTTCGGAGCAGCGCAGCAACCGTCAACATCGCTGCGATCAACGCGGCGTAATTCGCCACAAATAGTTCGTAGTGAATTGGCTGGATGGAATATCCGGTGAGTACCTGTTGATTGAAAACAACAAACGGCAATAACGCCAGCGAAAGGTTCAACAATACTTCCGGCGCGCGCAAATTAACCAGACCGCGCTGCGCGAAATACGCGACTGCCGCGGCTACTAACAGACCGATAATTTCGGAAGCACGCAGCAAGTCAGGCCGATGACTAAGATTGACAACTTGAAAGGCATCAGTCGACGACGCCCGGTGTGATAACAACTGCCAGTATGGGATGCAGCCAACCGTCGCAATCGCGCCAAAGACGGCCAGCGCGATCAGATTTTTCCGCGGATCATTTTTCGCAATCAACCATAAGATCGTAATCAGCGCCAACCAGGCGAGCGCCGCGGTCCACAAATAGAAGTACGAAAAGAGCAACAGCACGAAGATTCCCGCGGCGACGAGGCCACCAACGATTTTTTTGCGCGCGTCGTTTGTGCGCAGCAGTAACCACGCAACGATCACGAAAAGAATAAAAAATGGAAAGGCAAACGACGGTTGATAGCCGCGCAGAAAAGGAAAGTATTGCGCATGGCCGTTCGCCTGAAATCGCGTGACGACTGGTGCATAGCGCAATGAACCGAAGCATAAGACGAAAATGCTGCCGACGGCTGACACTCCAGCGTCTTTCGATATTGAAAGGATCAACACATAGATCGCCGCGGCGGCACAAATCGCGACCAGCACAATTAGGATTGCAAACGTTCGCTGGACGGAGATTCCCAGCACCCGAGCCGGCAACGCCAATGCATACCCGGGCAAGAACTGAATTGAGAAGATCGATTCCGGCTGTTGAGCGCCTTCTCTGTCGTCGCGGCCTGAGTATGGATCTGATTTTCGCGGACGGCCGTCCTTCAGCGCATTAACGTATGCGAGGTAGGCCGTCTCATCCGGATTGATCGAGAAGTAAGAGCCCGATCCCGATTGTCCCTCGCGCAGACGGAAAGCGACTTGCGGAACCAGCGCCACCAACAGCAACACGACCATCGGCAAGAGAACGCTCCATTTCCCGCGCAACCACACGTCGAGTAGTTCTTCTCTGTTCAATGGCGTTCCTACAGCCGCGGGCGCAGCCGGTAAAGTTTCAAGTTGCCGATCTGTAAACCTGCATCGCGAACGTATGAACGATCGAGGTTCGTCAGGTCAGGTTCACTATTGGCCGATGTAATGAGATACGCAATGTTTGGTGGCGCACTGTGAGAGCTATCAAACGTCTCGCCATACGCAAGATACTTTGTCACTTCCTGCGGAATCGTGCCCGGTGAGATTGGCGTAGCTTGATGTGACAAGAAAATGAATCTGATTAAGTTGTCTTTATTTTCGATCAGCGCATTCAGTTTCGTCTCATCGACGCCGGTGTAAAAAAGGTTCTGATAGAGCCGCTGTTTGTACTCGGGCCACGAAGTGGTGAACACGAACGTGTGCGGAGCCCAGAAAGGCGGCTGTGACGCATCCGTCGGCAGGCTGTCCGCATGCACACGCAACAATTCAGGGGCAAAGAGCACCGCTTCGGTTTGATTTGCTGACCCGGGTTTGTCTGCCGAAAGCTGTCTCAGCCTTTCTGCAACTAAACGCTCGTCGGCACGCACGGCATTGATTGATCGATTTCGTGCGGTCTGGGTAGCCGTTTCAGCCGCGCACCAACAAAACGCCAGGACTGATGCGGTTACCAAAACCTTCCCAGGTATGCGGTGGTGAAGGTTCAGACCGCGCCACAGAAGATCGACTGTAACAACGAAACTGATAAGCACACAGTAGTTCGCGATCAGTTTTTCGTAATGCGCAGGTTGCAAAGAGATTCCGGTAATGACCTGCTGATTAAAAACCGCAAAAGGCATTAACGCGAAGGACGCCGCGAAAAGCCATCGGTTATCTCGCCAATCGATGCCACCACGCCACGCGCCAACAATTAGCATCACGAAGCAAAGGCCACGATCAGTTCGGTCAGTCTCACCAGGTCGGGTGCGTGCAGCGAGCGCAAGAGCACCATCGTGTCGGTATTCACAGCTCGCTTCGACAGCAACCAGGCGTACGAAATAATCGCGGTGATCATGAAAGCGGCAACGATCATTACAGACGCGATAGTCTGTCGCCATTTCGATTTGTGCGCGACGAACCATAGTGCACACGCGCATCCGAACCACGCCAGCGCCGCTGTCCAAAGATAAAAGTAAGAAAAGACGAGCGCCGCGAAAGTGACCCCCGCGGCGACTGCGGAGAGCAGTGCGGCGCGTTTGTCGCTCGTGAACATCCGCCAAACCAATCCGCAAAAGATCATAAAAAGAGGAAAAGGCACCGCAGGAACATATCGGCGCAGAAATGGCAGGAATGGCAAGTACGCGAATGGAAGTTGAAAACGCGCGAGCATCTTCAGCGCCAGCGGCGTTCCCGCGATCGAACCAAAACAAAACACGATCAGTACGCCGGCCGCGGCAATTCGCTCGTCCTCGGCGACGGTTTGCAACAACCAGAACAGGGCGAGGGCAGCCGCGAGCGCCGCAAGCGGCGCGACGATGATGAAGACTTGCGACGCATCGAGATGAAGCAGGCGCGCGGGCAAAGCCAGAAAATACGGCGGCAGGAACTGAACTGAGAAAAGCGTCTCAGGCTGAGGCGTAGTCGGCGAGTCAGACACGCCAAGATAGGGATCGTTGCGGCGAGAACGGCCTTCGATGAGCGCGTTCAAGTACGCTGAATAAGCAACCTCATCAAATTCCAGCGTAGCGTAGGACGACGTTTTTTGTGTGCGCCAAAGATCGAGTTGCGGATAGATAGACAGGATTGCGATCGCTAGAGCCGGCAACACACCCAGCCGCCAGCGAATCTTATTTGCGGCCGCGTTTATTTCTTTTGCCATTGAACGACGACGCAGCAGGCAGTGCGCTTCCCTTGCACGCGATTGATGGCAGCTTCAATGCGCATCGCAGTCCGGGCATACGCCTTTTTCCAACGCAAAGGAATTCGCAGCACCATTGAGTTAAGGACAGTCAGATAACCGATGTTGCCAAGATAAGTCTCTGAAAGAACTTCGAAGCGGCCGGCAAAGTCCTGTTTGAGCGCGGAGAGATCGATAGACTCTTCATTTTCCGAAAAGAGTGAATCGAAGCGATACCAGAATCTCCTCAGCGAATCCAGAATCGAGCCACGATGCGGTTCAACGAAACAGAAGTGGCCCCGCGGTTTCAGCAGCCGGTGAAATTCACGAATCACTTCAGCAATGTGCGGATGTGCGTGATGCAATCCGCCGACAACCACAATCACGTCAAACGATTCGTCCGCGAGGCCTGAATCGACAGCCGACCGGCACACCGCTTCCGATTGCGGCCAGTTGCTTTGAAAGGTAGCGATGGCTTGGCTGGAGATATCCAGTCCCGTAACTAACGCACCTTGTGATATTAGGTACCCAGTCGCTGGGCCGCTGCCACACATCGCATCGAGTACGCGACGGCCATCCAGCTCTATCCCCGAGAGCATCGGTTCGTACATAAACCTCGTCCGATACTCTTGCGTGCAGGGATCGCTGTAATGCGCGTCGTACGCTTCGGACAGCGCGTCGTAGTGATCCCTTTGCAGTTGCTCCGAAAAACTGGCTTCCATTGCTTGGTGAACATCGCCGCCGGCTGGGTATATTGAGTTGTCGGCCGGCGGTTTAGATGGAGACGAATCTTTGCATCCGGTTTTCGACCCGTCAAGCGCGATTGGCGGTGTCGAGGACAGATGCTATCTTCTTAAGCTCAACGTAATAAGTTTCGAAACGAGCCCGGAGCTTTTGTGAGTCAACCAACTTCAAAGCCAGCAGTCGCTGCAGCCGATAGCAAGCAGAAACCTTTCGAACACATTGTCTTCACCGACTTCGATGGTGAAGAAGGAATCCTGGTGGATCTAAATACCAAGAAATATTATCAACTGAACGAAACAGCGATGTTGATTTGGAAAGGCCTCGAGCAGGGAATGAGTTCAGATCAGATCGCGGCGCGCATTGCTGAAGAATACGACGTTACCACCACGGTTGCGCTGGAAAATGTTGAGAAGCTTTTGGGTGATCTCACGGGCTACAAATTGATCGAGAGTTAGAGCGCTTCTCGAAAGCACAATACCAATAACAAGAGAAAGTGGCACAGACTTCAGATTTCGACGCTCAGAACACAGACTGAAGTCTGTGCCATTCAACGCCCGCGGCCAAACAAAGAATTTGGATCGGCCTTCGATCTGAACCAACCCGCCAACGCCGTCTTGGCCGCGCCGTTCTCTACTTCGCACACGCGGTGTTCGAATCGTGCATCAACCGGGAAAATTATCGCGTCGCCGTAGTGGCGATTGTAGACTTCGCACAGCACTTCACGAGTTTCTGCGGAACGAATTTGGAGCGCGCCGCCTTCGTATGGCTCAGCATTCAAATTAATGCTCAAAGCGATTATGCGGCCTTCATCAGTAATGTCTGTATGCCAACGGTTGAAGTAAGTGCTGCTCGCCGGCCGCCGATAGATGCGCCCACTGAAGCAGGCGATCTGGTCGCAACCGGTGATGGCTTCGATCGCACGAAACAGTTTGGGACTGTTCAGCAATAACTCGGTCGCTAAGTATGCAGTGCAGTCAATCGGCCGCAATTCGACACCGGTTTCGCGATCGACAACTCGATACTCGGTTTGTTCCAGTTTCTGTTGAATTAGATCGAGCAACCGTTCGTCAAGAAAGTTGCGCATTATCAGCCAACGCTGTTCAGCAAACGCCGCTCGCAACGATGCGAACGCGTCTTCTGACGGTCGTACTACCGCCCCACTTTTTGTGATTTGTATGACCGGATCTGTTGTTACGGCAGTTTTGGAAGTAGCCAACATTGATCTTCTGGTGAAGAGACGGACAATCGATTAGATCCCGACTACTTTATCCTCGATCAGTTTTTTGATCATGCGCAGACTATCGGCCTCGCTAAACGGACAGACTGAAACGATTGCCGCGATGTCCCATTCGCCGTTGATTCGCGACAGCAAGAACGCTTCTTTGGGATCAAGTTTTTCCGCTTCAAGCTGCGCCACCGTCTTCAACAACCGTGGCACACTGCTGGCCGGCAAGCCGTCCTGATAAACCTGCTGCACGTATCGAGCTTCCGCTTGATAAAGCAAATCCTGCGCGGCCACGTTGTTAGGTTCTTGTTCCAGAGCGTTTCGGATTCGGTTTAGTGACTGCTCGGCGCTTCCATCCTGTAATTCCGCGCGCGCCAACTCGAGCGACTCCGCAATGCTCAATGGCATTCGCGGTTTGGTTTCAGCTTCGGCGAGCGGCGCTTCGCCGGCGACTGTGATGATTCCCTTATCAACCAGATCAAAGAGGACGGCGCAGGCATGAAATAAAGAGGTGTGCAGGTTGTAGCAAATCTCTGCGACAGTCATTCGCTTCTCGGCATAAAACAGAATTTCGCGAATCTCCTTGTTACTTCCATCCAGTGATTTGGTCCAGCCGGCATGCAGTTCGAAAAAAGTGCGATCAGATGGAATTACGGCCCGATATCGCGACCACTCGTCGACGCGATAAATACCTTCCATGATCACCGCCTGAGCTTCCACCTGGATGCGGATCACGTCGGCAGGCAGTGCCTGGCCATCAAAGAATTCGAAATCGGCTTCTTCCCAAAGAAATAGATCGTAGATGATATCCAGTGTGCGCATGCGCAACGCATAGACAACATCGGCGGCCCTAACGATTCCCTGCGCCGACAAAATGTTGCCGAGACGATCGCCGGACTGGCGATGGACGGCCATCGCCTCGCGCAATTGTTCTTCGCCAATCTTCCCGTAGTGCAAAAGCACTTGACCGATTAGCTGTTTTGGATCGTTCGAGCGCGAGCCGACGATTACTCCATTCTCCAGCACGATCTCTTTGACAATCGCGCCGCGAGCAACTTTGAGCGTACCAGTCTTGCGCGCTGCCGCCAGAAACTGGAGCAGATCCGAGACGCTCATTGTTTTCAGAGTACCTTTAATGCTCATGGCAGACCCGGGACCGGGCACTGGGATGAAGCAGCGTAGCGGCCAATGCAATGGAAGCGATCTTCCTTTCAGGAGATTACCTTTGCGAGGCTGGTACTTCAAGTGCTTTCCGCGGCAAGTCTGTGATTTTCAATTAATCGAGCGCGGGACAATCCTATTCAATTTGCCAGGATTCGAGGAAATAGGCATCAAGAGCGGGCGGCAGTTCGTTGAATTATGGAAGCTTGAACCGGCTTGCGGTCACAAAGGCTTCAGAGCGCTGCGTGCTAATTTCTTTTTTAAGTTCACATATCCTTGATCTCCAGCGACTAATTGCCCGAGGACTTTGCGAATGCCGCGGTGGCCTTTGGCAAACCCGATCATTCGCTCAGTAAACGGCGCGCCCCAGAAATTTCCATAGAAGCGTCGTCTCATTTGGGACGCACGCTTCAGTTGACCGCCAAAATCTTTGCGCCAAAGCTGCTCGTAAGCCGCGGGCTTTCCGTTCAAGTAGGCCTTTGCAAACAACTCGGCCGAACGCAGCGCGTAGTAGATTCCTTCGCCCGTCACCGGATCGGCAAAGCCAGCCGCGTCGCCGAGCAATGCCCAACCGTCACCGCACGCTTTGCGCGTGTCCCATGTGCGTGGCGCAAGTCCGGGAATTCGCGCCGCGTAACGTTCGGCGGTTTGCTTTAGCTCTGTGAGAATCGATGGGTTAGTAGATCCGGGTGACTTCCAAATCTTCATGGTTGAATTCCTGATTCGATCGCTACCGCTCGCGTTCCTGTAACACGCGTAGTAACTCACCATGAAATTCCACAACAACTTGTCGAGCGCGTCGTGCTCGAACGCATCTTGCGTCGTCGCGATCCCGAAAGAAACATGATCGATTCGCGGAAACGCCCAGGCATAACCTACCCATTTCGGCAGAAACGCCACGACCGTTGCCGCATCGCGGGATTCCGGCAAAGGCGCGCGATAACCGAAGGCAACCTCCATTTCGGCGGGAGGCAAAGGCCCGGCGAGCTTTTTTGCAATTGCACTATTCGCCCCGTCGGCGCCGACAAGATAGTTGCAAGTGAATTCTGATCCACTTTGCGTTTTGAGGATCCATCTGTCCCCGCTCAGTTTGAAACCGCGACCCGATAGTTTGCCGGCAATCACTACCGCGCCGGCTGCGCGTGCGCGCTCGCGCAGGAAGGTGTCAAACGCAATTCGTGAATAAACCGCAAACGGCTCGTCCAATGTCATGTGCAGGTGTTTTCCCGACGGCGAATACATGTCGAGCTCATCAATCGTGCGGCCGACCGCCTCGAGCAAATGCGGCCATGCCTTCAATGCTTTCGACGTCACTCCGCCACCGCACGCCTTGGGTTCGCCCGGCGGGCGGCCATCAAACAGGGCGACCGACACACCTGCCCGCGCCAGCCGCTCTGCCGCAAACGATCCCGCGGGTCCCGCGCCGACTATGATCACCTCAAACTCAGTCATGCGCCGCTAATCATAAACTCGTTAACTCAGGTCGTGAAACCGGTGTTAGAATTCACCCCTAACCCTTTCATTTCTCTTTGTCCTCTGTGGTGAAATTTATGGACCACACGAGCTCATTAGTCTTTGTCGGAATTGCGCCGCATCCACCGATTATGGTGCCCGAAGTCGGTGGCGATGCCATCAGCGAAGTGCGCGATTCAATCGACGCAATGGCCGCGTTAACGCAACGAATTATTGAAAGCGGCGCCGAGACCGTCGTCCTGATTTCGCCGCACGCTCCTCTTGAAGCGGTTGCGTTCGTGGCTTATGACGGTCCCACACTTCATGGCGACTTCTCTCGGTTCCGCGCGCCGCAAGCAACGATAGAAGCCGGCCTCGACGATGAACTACTAACTGAGATCACGCGCGCGGCCGAGCAACGCAGTCTAATCACTTTAAGAATCAGCGGCAACGATCTCGATCATGGGACAGCAGTGCCGCTTTATTTCCTTCAGCGCAACGGCTGGAAAGGAAAAGTTATTGCACTCGGTTACAGCTTTCTGTCGAACGAAGAACATTTGCGCTTCGGCAACTGCATCAGACAAGCAATCGCAACCGTGAAGCGGCCGGTGGCGTTCATCGCCAGCGGCGATCTCAGTCATCGTCTGCAACCTGGCGCGCCCGCGGGCTTTAATCCGGACGCGCATTTGTTTGATGAAGAAGTTGTCGACGCAATTCGTACCAGCAAGACAATTCGAATTGCGAATATCGATCAGGAGCTGCGCCACCGTGCCGGTGAGTGCGGTTATCGTTCCATGCTGGTAGCGCTTGGCGTTGCGGAAGATGCGCAAGCGTCGTGCGAAGTTTTGAGTTACGAAGCACCGTGGGGCGTCGGCTATCTGGTTGCGCAGCTTGTTAACTCCGGGACCGCGCGCAACCCGCCCACTGATCCAAAACCGGTTGCGGATGTCTCGCGAGAGATCCCCGCGCTCGCGCGTCGCGCAATCGAAACTTTCGTTCGCGACGGTACCGTCATGGATCCGCCAAAAGATCTTCCCGGCGATTTTGCGGTTCGCGCTGGTTGCTTTGTCTCGATCAAAACGCGCGATGGCCAGCTGCGCGGTTGCATCGGCACAATCGATCCGGTGAAGGACACACTCGCCGAAGAGATCATCACCAACGCCGTTAGTTCTGCCACGCGCGATCCACGCTTCGCTCCGGTGCGGCGCGATGAGCTTCCGCATCTGAAATATTCTGTCGATGTGCTCTCAGAGCCCGAGCCATGCAAGCTTGGTGATCTCGATCCAAAAATCTATGGAGTGATTGTCGAAGACGAGATCGGTTTTCGACGTGGCCTCCTGTTACCTAACCTTGAAGGCATCACGTCCGCAGCGCATCAGGTAGAAATCGCCGCGAGCAAGGCGGGCATTCCGTCGGGCACTCCAGTGAAACTATTTCGGTTCCGCGCCGACAGGTATCCCGAATAGCCGATCCGCCAGTTAACATCCGCGTCCTTAACACGTCTTAACAGTACGGTCCTGAAATAATTGAAACAAAACGCCATTTCGGTGGTGTTATTGGGATAACGACACGAGGAACAAATCTCGCCAAAGGGTCGTTAAAATTTCAAGGGGCCGACGAAAAGGGGACACGTCATGTTGAGAGTTCATACGAGAAACTTGGGAGAGGCCGCCGTTTTGAGCCTCCAGGGTCGTCTAATCAGCGGTGAAACGCGTACGCTGCGCGAAGCGGTGCGCGCGCAGACACATGCAAAGTCGATTGTGCTCGATCTTGCGCGAGTGACAGCCATCGATGCCTACGGATTAGGACTGATGCTGGAGTTGCGTCGATTGAGCGACTCGCACGGCATTCGATTCAAATTGATGAACGTGAATACGTTTACAAGTCGCGTGTTCGAAGTCACGCGACTCGATTCAGTTTTCGAGATAATTCCGAAGGTTGAAACCTCGGTAATGCCGGCACCGAAACCGCGCATTCCTTACGCGGCCTGCGCTTGATTTGCGTCCCGGGATTGCGGGCATCCTGCCCGCAATCCTGGAACGCGATGACGCTTTGAATTCCATTCGCACGAATAACTCACAGACACAAAAAAAACAGCCCAGCGGTTTTCATCGCTGGGCTGTGGAGTTTACTGATGGCGACTAGGGCTTTTTACCTTTACCCTTGCCACCGCCTCCGCCACCACCGGGCTCTTTCGATTGTCCCGGCGGTTGGCGCTGCTGTTGTTTAGCCGGAGCTGCCGCCGGTGCTCCGCGTTGAACCTGCGGTTGCGGCGCCTGTCTCACCGGTGGCCCCCGTTGGATCTGCGGTCGCGGCGCTTCTCTTACCGGCGGCCCCCGTTGGATCTGTGGTTGCGGCGCTTGTCTCACAGGCGGCCCTCGCTGGATCTGCGGTCGCGGTGCTTCACGCACCGGAGGTCCGCGTTGAATCTGCGGTCGCGGTGCTTCACGCACCGGAGGTCCGCGTTGAATTTGTGGACGCGGTGCTTCTCTCGTCGTTGCCGGATTGCCAACCCGTGCTCCTTGAATAGTCGACCGCTGAACCTTCTGCAAATCGCGCGCAGCCTGTTTCTGCTGTTGTTCGAGTTGATGAGTCTCGCGTGCGGTTACTCCACTGCCGCGAAATTCCTGACGCGATCCGGCATTAGCCGGCTGAGCACTTCGAACATTCGCCTGCGACACGCCGGCGTTACGCTCATCCTGCACGTTCAGTTTCTGGTTCTTGGCGCGCTCAGCAATTCGCTCGACCCGCATCGATTTGTCGAGGTCCTTTCGGAAAGGCGGAGCGATCGGCGCATTGCCTACCACGACTGGCGTGTCCTGAAGTTTTTTCGCGATGCCCGGCGGCAGATCGATCTTGCCGCGGCCCCACGCTGAATGGACGACTGCGTTGCGCAGTGGCGTCAGCAATAAAGGATCGAGCGAAGGCCGCACTTGCGCAATCGAACCCGGACTAATGTGCCTGGCATCCCGCGCGTCGATTGGTCGATCGAAAGAATCAACCGGCACGACAGTGACCGCGTTGGGCGCAGCGTAGTTGACGAGATTCGAAACGATTACGTCGCCGCGCGACAGATAGTGCGGCTGCCAGTTCTGATCGTAATAGCGAGACACGTAAGGATCGCCCGGGCCCAAAGGCACCCAACCGATTTGGTCATTGCTGTATGGCAGGAACGCTACCAGCGCCGGTGAATAAACAGGCGTCGTGTTGGCTGCGTCAGGAATCCAGTACCAACGATCGCCGACGAAAGCCCAACGACCATAGTGATACGGCGCATAGCCCCACGGCTCACTCGAAACCCATGTTGGTCCATACGGGTAATCGTTCACCCAATACCCTTCGGAATACGGTGACCATCCGGCAGCTTCGCGCGGACACCACGCGTTCCCATAGCCATTCACGTTTTGCCAGTCGCCGTAGTAACTCAGGTCGTTAATGCCGGGCGCGACGTAGCTCACGTATCTATAGCTCACGTCATTTCGATAAGGATCGAAGTAATAAGGATCAGCCAGGTACGTGTCATAGCTGGTGTACCGTCCGTCGTAGTAGTTTGGATATTGGTATCGATAGTAGTCGTCGACTAAGTAACCGGCGTTGCGTCCGTCCATCCGCGACATCAAAGCCTGACCTGCCGTCGCGCCGAGCAACGTCAGCATCTCGCCTTTACTAATCTGGCCACTGCCGGCCAGACCAACGACTTGAGCCACACCGTTGAGCACCGAAACCATCGCGTTACCGCGGCTGACATCGACGTAGTAAAGACCAGGTTGATTGAAATCGACTGCGCCATACGGCGTGCCGACTTCGTAGAAACCATCTGTCGGCAAGTAACCGACGTCGAACATCGCCGAGCCATCACGCAAAGCGAGCTGCGTCCGATTATCTGTTAACGCGATCGCGTCGAGCGCCGTATTCGGATTCAACCGCGCATAGTTGCGCGAGTTAAATGCGAGACTGGCGCGCGAGTTGTCGCGCGTGTAGATGCGATCGCCCACTGAGAACGGTTCGTTAATTCCAACGGCTCGCCAGTCATTCGAATTGTTCGCCGCGTCAGTTAGCGCGACTTGTCCGTCAACGCGCTGAATGCGCGCCGCATCGGGTAACGACGACGCCTCCACATTTTGTGAATGTCTTTGATAGAGCCACACGCCCGCGCCCGCGACCCCTGCCACCGCCAGTGCGAGTACGCCTGCGTGCCAAAGTTTGATCATCCTCATGAAACATTTACCTCCGGATTACGCCCAAATTGCCGCAATCACCGTTCCTCCCAGATGCAATTTGGAGTGCAATATCGGACACGAAATGAATAGCGCCTCTTCCTACCCCAGATTTCGCTGGTTTTTCGGTGTCCCGATCTGTGACAGGAAAACAACCATCGATAAGTCACGGGATCACAAGGTTCTGCTGGTTTTGTAGAGCCGAACGGCTACGACAAGACGGTATGATTCTCGACTTTTACGTGTGCGAAAGATGCAAATGCCACGCATGGCCGCGCTCGAAAAATAAAAGCAGTGGTTCGTTACTTTTCACGCCCTCGCGAATTGATTTCGGACGGGCTCGTGGCTTACTCTGAGTAAGTTCCCTTTGCTGCTTCTGCGTTAACGCATTCCCCTAATAAGAGACGACGAGCCCCAACTCATTCGGCGATACTGCGCCTTACAGAGCTGCCGGTATTTTCTTTTCGAATCTCGGCTGGCCGCGCTGTCGGCAGAATGGATTGAAAATTTTGGTCACATGAGCAAAACCCGGCGACAAACCGAATCCGCATCTCGCACCAAGGTTGCTAAGACGTCCGCGCACAACAGTGCGAGATTAACCACTGGAATTCCCGGACTCGATCTAATCCTCGACGGCGGCTTCCCGAAGGAACGCGTTTATCTCATCGAAGGCGAACCCGGCACCGGCAAGACGACTCTGGCGATCCAGTTTCTGCTGGAAGGCTTGCGCAATGGCGAGACGTCTCTTTACATCACGCTGTCTGAAACTCGGGAAGAGTTGGAGGCGGTGGTCGCTTCTCATGGATGGTCGCTAGATGGCTTGAACATCCACGAACTCGTGGCGCCGGTCGACAGTCTGACGCCGGACACTCAGTACACTATCTTTCACCCGGCCGAGATCGAGCTGGGAGAAACAACCAATGCGATCGTCAAAGAGTTCGAACGTGTGAAGGCCACTCGTATCGTTATCGATTCGCTTTCAGAGATGCGTCTGCTGGCGCGCGACCCTTTACGCTTTCGCCGTCAGGTGCTCAGGCTGAAGCAATATCTCGCCGGTCGCAAAGGAACGGTGCTGCTGCTCGATGACAAAGTCTCGGGAGTAGATCTCCAGATTCATTCAATCGTCCACGGCGTTGTCTCGCTTGAGCATCTCGCGGTTGAGTACGGAGCCGAACGGCGGCGTTTGCGGGTGACGAAACTGCGCGGATCGAGTTTCCGCGGCGGCTATCACGACTTCAACATTGTCACCGGTGGCCTGAGCGTGTTTCCGCGCCTCGTCGCGGCCGACCACCGGTTGCAATATGCGAAAGAAATTACTGGCAGCGGCATCAGCGCGCTCGATCGACTGTTGGGTGGCGGGCTCGATCGGGGCACGAGTACCCTGGTGCTCGGGCCGGCGGGTTCGGGTAAATCGACTATCGCAGCGCAATTCGCGGCCGCGGCTGCTGCGCGTGGTGAGCGCGCCGCTGCCTTTATCTTCGACGAGTTGCGGCAAACATTCATTGCGCGCGCTGAAGGCGTCGGCACTCCAATGAAGAAGTTCGTCAACAAGTCCCTGATAGCCATCCAACAAGTTGACCCGGCGGAGTTGTCACCCGGAGAGTTTGCGCACGTCGTGCGGAAATCGGTTGACGAGGACGGGGCACGCCTCGTTCTGATCGACAGCTTGAACGGTTACCTCAATGCCATGCCTGAGGAACGTTTCCTGAGCGTCCAGATGCATGAGTTGCTCACGTATCTGAATCAGCAAGGCGTGGTCACAATCCTGGTGATGGCCCAGCATGGTTTCCTGGGAAGCTCCATGGGGACGCCGGTGGATGTCAGCTATCTTGCGGACACGGTCGTGCTGCTGCGCTACTTTGAAGCCGAAGGCGCAATCCACCGCGCGCTTTCCGTGGTGAAAAAACGTACCGGCCAGCACGAATTGACGATTCGCGAACTGAAAGTTCAGTCGAGCGGAATCCACGTGGGCGAGCCGTTGACCGCGTTTCGCGGCGTGCTCGCGGGCCTTCCGGTCTACGACGATCTGAAAGCCGGCGCAGATGAGTGAAGTCGTTGCTGCAAACCGATCAGGAAATTTGCGTGACCAACGCATCCTGATTCTTGCGCCCACCGGCCGCGATGCCGGATTGGCCGCGCGTTTCCTCGCCGATGCGCATCTTTCCGCTTTCATCTGCGACAGCATCGAGGAGCTATGCGAACAAATCCGCGCGGGCGCAGGTCTTGTCTTTCTAACTGAGGAAGGATTGTCGGCGCGGGCTCTGGTAGCGTTGACCGAAGCACTTCGCGATCAGCCGCCATGGTCCGACTTGCCCATCATTCTGCTCACGAGTGGTGGCAGTGAATTGCCGATCAATGCTGAAGCACTCGCGTTTTTGGGAGCAGTGGGTAACGTCAGCCTGATCGAGCGGCCGGTGCGCATGATGACTCTGCTGAGTACTGTGCAGGCCGCGTTGCGCGCACGCAATCGGCAATACGATCTGTCCGAGCTTCTCGACAATGAATTGCAAACGAAGAAAGAGCTGGAAAAAGCTTTTAATCAGATCGAAGAGGCCAGCCGGTTGAAGGACGAGTTTCTGGCGACAGTTTCTCACGAGCTGCGCACACCGTTGAATGCCGTGTTGGGTTGGACGCGGCTCTTGCGTACGAACAATCTAAAGCCTGCTGAACACGAGCGCGCGCTGGAAACGATCGAACGCAGCGCGCGTTCGCAGCAGCAACTTGTCGAAGATTTGCTTGACGTATCGCGCGCCATCAGCGGTAAGTTACGCATGGAAACAATCCCGGTTCATCCGCGGCAATTCATCGAAGAGGCTGTGCAAGCATTAGGACCAACGGCGGCCGCGCGCAATGTGCACGTCAAGAAGAAGATCGATCCGAAATTGAAAATGGTTAAAGGCGATCCCGTGCGGCTGCGGCAAGTCGTCTGGAATCTTCTGTCGAACGCGATCAAGTTCAGTTCGCCCGGTGGTTTGGTAGAAGTTTCCGCGCGCCGCGTCAAATCGAGCGTAGAAATTTCTGTCAAAGATTATGGCGAGGGAATCAAGGCGGATTTTCTGCCGCACGCGTTCGAACGTTTTCGCCAGGCTGACATGACTACGACCCGTGCGCATGGAGGGCTCGGGCTCGGGCTCGCGATCGTGCGTCAGATCGTAGAGCTGCACGCCGGCGCCGTTAGCGTGGAAAGCGGCGGCGTGGGTAAGGGAGCCAAATTCACCTTCACCTTGCCGTTGCTCTCTACGAGCGACTTGGCATCAGCGCGAAAGAACTTTGCCGGCGGAGAATCAAAAGCGCCGCGCGTCACACCTGACTTGCTTGGCGTGCGCGTGCTGGTTGTCGACGACGAAATCGACACGCGCGATTTGTTGCGGGCCGTGCTCTCGAAACAAGGCGCGCGCGTCACCACGGCCGATTGCGCGTCTGCGGCTTTGAAGAAGATATGGCGGCGCAAGCCTGACTTGTTGATTTCCGACGTAGGTATGCCCGGCACTGACGGTTACGAACTGATGCGCCGCGTGCGCCGGTTGCCGGCAGAACGTGGCGGCAGAATTCCGGCCGTGGCCCTGACCGCGTATGCCCGCGAACAGGATCGCCAGCGCGCAATCGCCGCGGGCTACCAACTCCATCTGACCAAGCCCGTGGAAGTCGCCGAACTCTCCGCCACCGTCGCTCATCTGCTAAACAACGGCACAAAATAAATCGGCGCGCCGAAGGGAGCGCGGGCATCCTGCCTGCAATTTGGAGTCCGAATTGTAGTCCAAACAAAGTCCCGAAGGGACGCAATAACTTAGCCCAGAGCAACGCTCCGGGGATCAGGATAGAGAAATGACTTTGCCGCGCGACCTCGACATTCGCGCGTTGAAGATTTTGGATTTCCCCGTTATTTCACGCGAGGCCGCCAGTAATCCGGATGGCGGCTGTGATGTTTGAAAGCGAGAATCCGAAGGTGACCGGAAAGTACTCGATAATAGATTGCGAAGGGAAAATGCTCCATCAGATACCGCCGACATCACCTTCGGTCATTCGCCAACGCTCCGGCGAATCCTGAATCAGTAAGACCGCACGATCCGCCTCGTCGAGGAATCGCTTGCCAAGTCCGCTGACACGTTTCTCGTAATATCGTGCTGCTTCGATTAATTCGGCTTCGGCGTGAGGATGATAGGTTACTCTCAGTCAAGCGCGCGTCGCGCGGCGTCCATAACTTCTTCATGCATTCGGTCGGTTAACTTACCTGACGACAGTTCCTTATCACGGCGAATGGCCTCAGCAATAGCCTTTGGCTCGTCGACATCAGGCAATCCGGCACCAATACTCTCCCAAAGTGCTTGCGCCAGGGACACGCGATCAGCAAGAGGAAGGGCCATGACTGCTTCGGTGAGTTGTTCCGTGGACATATCCAAAAATTATGGCTTCCTTTGAGTCACGTCAAGATTAGGGCCGTCGCGCTTCGCTCCTGGCAAACCCAGTCAGAAGCCCTTGTTTGCTCGCCCACCCGCGACCTCGAGTTCGCGCGTTGGTTCAAGACTCGTGCTAACCTCCAACCTCCGTGAAGAACGAATTCCCCGATTGGATCATCCCTATGGCTGCGACGCTCACCCAAGAGCGTTTCACCGGCCCTGACTGGAGCTTTGAAAGAAAATTCGACGGCATCCGCCTGCTCGCTTACAAGAAAGGACACCAGGTCGAACTCTTCTCACGCAACCATCTGCCGCAAAACATCCCCGCGATTTCAAAAGCAATCGCCCAACTCCCGCATCGCGAATTGATCCTCGATGGCGAGATCACCTGGCATGCGCCATTCAGCTATCACCTCTTCGACATCATGTGGATTGACGGGCGCGAGACGATGTCACTGCCACTCGAACAGCGCCGGGCGCTCCTGAAGCAACTTCCATTAACTGCGCCGCTGAAACGTGTCGCCGAACTACACGCTGATTCGGCTTGGAAGCGCGCGAAAAAAGAAGGTTGGGAAGGCGTCATCGCCAAACGCCGCGGCTCGATCTACGAGCAGCGCCGATCGCGCAACTGGTTGAAGATGAAATGTGAGCTGGCGCAGGAGTTCGTGGTGGGCGGCTTCACCGATCCGCAAGGCAAACGCGCCGGACTGGGAGCGTTGCTGGTTGGCTATTACGAACGAGGCAGTAGCGCGATCGTTAGCGAGGGCTCGGCGATAGACGACTTCGTCTTTGCCGGAAAGATCGGCACCGGCTTCAACAATGAACTGCTGCTCGACCTGCGTCACAAACTCGACGCGCTGGAAATTCTCAAACCGCCATTCACCCGCGCCGTCGGTTTGCCTCGCTTACGTGCTCACTGGGTACAGCCGAAAATCGTCGTCCAGGTTGGATTCATCCAATGGACCGTGCACGGCAAACTTCGCCACCCGAGACTGCTGCGCGTACGGACCGATAAAGATCCGCGCGACGTTGTGCGGGAATAATATGTTGGAGCGCCTGCATCCTTGCAGGCGGGCCGCGCGCATCCTGCGCGCTCTGCAGTGCTCACCTCGACGAGCTCTCGATTACCCGGGAGCGCGGGCATCCTGCCCGCAATTTTCTGTAGCTCGCTGGGATCACGAATCAATTTATTGATCCCGCCGGCTTCAGCCGACGCGTAACCGGAGCGCCAGCCGGTCATATGGCCCGTCCGCGCCCGGTTTTCCTATCAGCGTAAATCTGCGTTCATCCGCAGGCCAAATCTCGCGGATCGCCGAACCTTTACGCTATTTCTTGCTCGACTTCTTCTTGCCACCTTTCTTCTTGCCGCCCTTTTTCTTTCCGCCTTTTTTCTTCGGCGCCTTGCCGCCCTCTTTGCGCGCTTCTGACAAGCCAATCGCGATCGCCTGCTTCTTGCTCGTCACTTTCTTGCCGGAGCCGCTCTTGAGCGTTCCCTTCTTCCGCTCATGCATCGCCTTCTTAACCTTCTTCTGCGCCGTCTTTCCGTACTTCGCCATCAGTTTCCCCCTTTTCTTTCACTGTTCACTGCGCACTGCCCACTGCACACGGCCCACTGTTTCGTCCACGTACTCCTTCGCTACACCGAAGGTGTATGTAATGAACACTGCTTGACCTTGAATTTGAGGTTCGTTGAAGTAGGAGCAAAGACGATGCCAGCGCGGCATGGAGCGCCGGCATCTTGCAGGCGGGTCGCGTTTATCCTGTGCACTCGCGGAATGTTGGAAAGCGATGTCGACGCTATCTCGATTCGAGTATCAGCCGATGACGCGCCGCGTCGAAGATAACAGTCTTGAAATGACGAAGAATTTCGTTGCTAATCTGGCCGGCCGTCATCGCGTCCGCCGCTTCGCCTTTGGTGGCGACGGAAAAATGAACGATCGGGTTCGGGATTACCGTGCGGCCGAGACGAATGCTGTCCGCGCGCCCAATGCGGATCGCGCTCGTGCCGCCAATCCCGCGCATGCCCGCCTCCTTCATCTCTTGTTTCGACTCAAGCAGTCTATGACTCTTCACAAACGGACTATTGAAAAAGATTCCCGTCTCAGAGCCCGTATCGATGACCAATTGAACACTGAACGATGCCAGTCCCGGTAGATTAACCGTCGCCGTAATCGTCGGATAATTGTCGATCATTGTGATCGGCAGGATGTCACCGCGTTCGCGATACCGGTAGGCGCGCGGACTGTAAAGACTCATTGAGTTATCAGCGTAGTTAATGCTGACTACGAATTGACTGATGAAGTCATAACCAAGAATGCCGGCAATCGGTTCATCGGCAACTGGCGAAGGGAAATCAAGCGCGAGTACGCCAATCTCACTCAGGTGGAACTTCACGCCGGACAAATCGAAGCTGACATTCCGCGCGAAAGAAATGTCGGCCTCGCCCTCGCCGACGCCGTTTGTTTTCGCGCCACCGTAGGTTTTGAGCTTCAGTGCAGTCGCCTGTTTCGTGGTGATGGCCGTTTGTTCGAAACCACTATCGAGCCCGAACAATAACGGGGCTGAGTCATTCACACGTACCCGCACAAACATGTGCCCTTTCGCGCTGAACAACAACGGAACGCCGACCGCGCTTGAGCCATTCGCGAAACGCCTGTCGCGCGTGCTTGCAGATGAAGCATGCTGAGCACTTGCCAAAGGAGCCACGACGAAAAGAGCCAGGCAGCAGAGTGATAATTTGAAGAGAAGTCTGGGGTGCTTCATTAAACCTCGAGGGAATCCGAGATTTGAACGCTACTCAACTGTTCTGACAACATCTGGGAAAAGTTGTTCCGCCAACAAACGATTTATTTCATCTCTGGCCGGAACGCCGTGAGTCAATTAGATAGTGTGCGAATTCTATCTTCTTTGTGGCTTTGTGGATCACCTGAGCCTGCCTCATTAGGACGCCTTAGTTGGTATTCGGGATGGCTGCGCGAAGCGCAGTCCAAATAGAGTCCCGAAGGGACGCCCTTCAATAGCCCAGGGGCAACGCCCTGGGATCAATGAGAAAATGATCTCTAGCGCGCGACCTCGATGGTCGCGCGTCGCTTTCCTGCCTAGTGCCTTCTGCCTCCTGCCTTCTGCGTTTTTGTTGCCGATGCGGAGATATCGCGCCTACTTGTGTTGCCCATTACGCGAAAGACCTAAGCACCCGGTTGGTAGCCGATCCAAGATTCCCTCGCCGTACACGGTTCGAGAATACGCGCGCCTTCAGGGTGTGCCGGACAATTTCACTTTCTGTGGGAGTGACAACGACGCTTATCGAATGATTGGGAATGGAGTGTCCGTGCCCGTTGGACAATGGATCGGATCGGAAATCGTTCGTTACTTCAATTGACAAAATCGACATAGGTAGGCTGTTGCCAGCTTTCCCTGTCACACCACCGTACATGCGGGTCCGCATACGGCGGTTCCGTGACTTAAGCCAACAAGGCCGGAGGGTCGCGTCACGGATCACCAATGGAGGTTTCGCCGCTCCCAGGTTCCTGTCGGGCTTCACCCTATTCGCCCCCGGCAAGCTCAGCCGAAGCTGATTGGCTGGCGCATGACCTCCATGACTTACGTGTGCTACTACTCACGAATCACGGTTCAGGCCTTCGTCCGTTTCCGAACTACTATGCCCTCTGCTGACTTCTGTTGCGCGCTCAACTGCTTCACAGCAGTCTCAGTCGTGATTCCACGACACGCAACAGATCTCCCGAGGTAAGTTCGACCGCCTTCGGTGCATAACCGCCGGATTTACAACCAGCGTCCTTGATGGATATGGGCTTCGCTGTCAGTTGCCAGCTCGCCCGACGCCGTATGCCTCCTATCCAGTTCTTGTTCATCGGCTCGCACCTTTGCTCCACGCTTCCTTCAGACCCCGCCTCACGACGACGCCCTTGCGCTTCGCTAACTCTTCACCTCCATCAGGTTGAGTAGAGGACTTTCACCTCCCAGCTGTCGAACATGCTCGGCACACAACATGACCCGCGGCCTTCGAGGCCGCGCGGCAGAATCCGAATTGAACTTGATCCCAGGGTGGCGCGCTGCGCGCTTACCCTGGGCTATTGAATGACGTCCTTTCAGGACCCTGAGACGAC